>Ga0153924_1000139_pt1 | contig 48112 bp, 51 predicted proteins | sample TSNJ008MetaG_FD_104709 | JGI IMG/M metagenome (GOLD analysis project Ga0153924, IMG submission 104709) | Attine ant fungus gardens microbial communities from New Jersey, USA - TSNJ008 MetaG | ecosystem: Host-associated > Fungi > Mycelium > Unclassified | place: USA: New Jersey, Wharton State...
AAAACTGGAGGAAATACGGTGAACGTCTTTCCACCACTGTTATCCCCCCCCCCCCCCTTCTGCCTGCATCTCCTTTGATCCCGATGACGAGACTGAGGAACCCGTGTTCCGATCGCCACCAACATCCGATCCCGTTCAGAATGATGGGATCTGCCAATTGCCTTGGATATATCACGACTTACAATTGGTTTCAGGATTCTCAGATATTCGTTAAGTCTTTGCATTCAAGATGTAACAATGCAAATGCAAATCTACTTAATCGGATCATCTGAATTGGAAGATTGTGTAGAGTGGAAGAGGCCATTCTCAGCAGACTGATTCTCAGTACTGACCATAGTTTGGTCACCAATACACTAACTGAAAATTAACAGGCGCAAGCCAAATCAGAACCCGAGTATCATTGTCTCAATCAGAATGAACATAACAAGTTCAAAATTTCCCATATAAGACTTCTTGTCTTGCTACTGAGAAACCTGAGGTGAACCAAGGAAGACTAGATACGAGCTAGCTCAACCTTTTTTACTTTCTGCAGAACATGCGGATACCTCCTTTTGAGTTGTTCCCGAGAAACATAAATTAATCGCTAGATTCAGATCTTCAGTGTTCTGATACCTAAATCATCCACGGTGATCTCAGAGGGATGCATCTTTAGGTCTTTCCGATATTGAGCTGAGTAATCTCCCTCGTTTTTTCAGAAAAGTGTATCTGTCAATCCTAATGGGACAACCTGTCTAAGAAACTTCGGCTTGAGGAATCTGGGTATGGTGAATGTTTCTCAACTTGACGAGGGACCGAGTTGGCAAGCCCCTGAACTCATGTATGAGCTTCAAGACGATGAATGTATCTTGCGCTACTAATGATGTCGTATCTGCGATGTACAAGATTTGTACACAAGTTTGCCATCGCCTGCCACAGCCTCAACCTCAAATTCTCAATCATTCGCCTGTATCATCCACCCATCACCGTTATATAATCTGCCAGATCTCCTTATTCAGCTCTAAGTGTAGTATAGCTAACAATGTCAGTTTGGTAGGTAGGATACCCGGCTGACTCTAAAAACAACAGTACTATCTCGTCCTACTTTAGAAAGATATATGAATTATGGTTATGCAAACCAAGGTAGTAACACAGTAACGAACATGACCGGAGATCATTGAAATGGAGAATTGAGGACGAGACTAGCAAGAGAGGTTATATCGGTTTTTGTTGCATGGTATGCGCGGATAGTACGAATGTGGACAGATTCCTCACGACCTCCAATAAGCCGCTTGTGATCCAATTTTCGGGTGTTTGGGATGCAAGGAGTGGTGAAGCCCTCTGGATCATGCTCGGAATCTACAGGCCAGTGAAATCTCTGACGACGGAAACTGTATGTAGATCAATAATATAAAGTAGGAAACTGATAAAGAACCCACCACTCATATGTCCACAGAGCCTCCTTCAGCTCAGAATCGCTTATAAGCTCTCTTCCCGTCTCATCCGAGTGAGAGTGAACATAGTCAAAAATGGCGGGTCTGCAGCCTAGAAGTGTGTGCATCCACTTGCAAGCATGAAACTCAATCTCGGTCGCACTCAGGGGAACAAACGTTGAGGGAGAAATTATGATGCCAGAGGACTGCAAAGTCGTGGGTACAGTTAGATACTGAACATCATGAGCTGGTCGTTGAGCGAAGGCAGTCGCTACGATGAGATCAGAGTACGATATTCCCAGACGGCCTGCAGCTTTAGCACTGTGTCGTAGAGGGAACATCCCCCGATTTGAACAACTTTGTCCTCTCTCCGGATCACTTTCCTCAAGATGCTTATCCAGATTTAAATCAGGACAAGCAGGTTTTTCATCTTTGTAGATGCTACCTGCTGGATCAGTCTGGTGAGTGAACGATGCAGGGGGAAGACTAATGTTATAACTTTGGGTTGTGCCGACATTCCCATTCCCAAACGTACACTTGAGCAAATCAGGCAGAAAATCTTTGGGCGACGGATGAATAAACCGCTTGCGCAGCATTCCAGTGAAAGTCTCTTCCACGTCCTGGGCAGTTTGCCAATTGGTCATCCACTGTTGAAAGTAGGCAACTGAACGGCGTTGGCTGCCCACCACTGCTAAATGGGACTCGAGTTTCGTCACGGCCTCGTCTGCGAGTGTATAATCTGATTCATCGACTTCGCTCCCTCTTAATGTCGGCGAACTAATACTGGAATCTGTTTCTGTGACGTCACTGCAGTAGTGTCTTGTCCCAGATGTTGGACTACCCTGTGAACGCGAGCTAGCTGAGGAGGTAACGACAGGAGTGGTACCGTAAGGAAAAAATATTTCGTCATCAATTATCTCCAATTGTCCTCCCATTTTCAGCACACGACGGACTTCGGTTATAATAAGGCTCCATCTGTCGTGAGGAATGGCAATGTTGAGGTTCGCCATGCGGACAAAATCAAAGCTTTTGTCCGGAAAAGGCAGTCTGTATTTAACGCTGAGGTTGTGGTTGATTAGTACATCTAGCACGAGAATTGTTTCACGCACAAGTTACCTCGCACCAATTGTACATTTGACCTTTTTCTTACCTCCGGTAGCATTATGTCTACCAGATCAAAACCCAAAAAATCTGCACTCGGCCAATGATGAGAGGCATCGAGTAACCAATGACCTTGTCCACATCCTAAATCTAACACACGTGAAGGCGGCTTGTCTAAAGATTTATTGAATGTCGGGATGGAGGACGTGAGGCGTTGTAGCAGTATATGCGAGTATTTCTCACTGAAAATTGATGTAGATGGCAAATTATCAAATTAGAGAGAGAAACACCGACTTTTCAAGGATGACAGGATCATATGATTGCATGTAAACAGCATCATGCGGATACGGATGCATGATCATACTCCCATAACAGTGCCAAGCTCTCTTTCTCAAATACGTGTCCTTCACGACCATACTGTCTTCATGCTCGGGACATCGAGAAGCACCAATGTCATGATTTACGGAGCTCAACGACATTTTTCTCGTAAGACCGCACCTAGGCCGCAGAGTGTGCTCGTTTTTACTTTGGTTGCTTGCAGACCTATGAGATGATAGTACCCGTAAATGTCGCTCACTACCCCTTCCTCGTTCCCTTTCGTTTTTCTTTTCCCTTAATTTTAAACCTTTTTCTCGCAGCGAATAATTCGGAAAGGACATGGAAAACGCTATGGAGTTCCTTTCAGAAAACTCCGTTAAATGTGCTTGTGATGTTTGAAAGCCCTCGGACACCACCTGCGAAAACGGCCGATAGTGGTTTCTAGGTGATCGTGGTCGAGAAGTCGCTTTCTTCTCTCGCGCTCGTTGAGAGGCCACAGGAGACGGTAATAAAGACTGAGCAAATAATCGCTGAGTGCCGATGGCAGGCATTTCGTCGCAGACTGGGGACCGATGTTAACTAGTGTCAGCCACCTTTCTTTAACACAAGATTTTTGACAGACTGAGAGGCATGCAAATGACAGTTGGAGTAGGGAGTAGGTAAAGGGAGAAGAGAGACAGTATGATGAGCCTACACCGAGTTTGATAAACCACACTCGTATAGCGGGCACAGCTTGCCTGCAATTGGATAGCGGCTATCAATACAGTAGCGGAAAACAGGTGGAGACGACGTTTCCGAATTGCTCGTTCTTCTCCTGAACCCGGCATCCATCAGATTACAGGTAAAGACGGTGAAAAGCCTACTTGGCATCGTAATTACAAAAAAAGTAACAGGTAATCCGGCCGCCAGTGTGCTTGACTCAGGCATTTGACAAGTTTTAAGTACCCTTGACACCCAGCTGTCTACTCAGCTGTCACTGGCCAATCAGTCATCGGCTTTACGCGGTGGAGGCCCACATGGTTGAAGCATACGCTACCAACAAATTTTAAAATCAAGACTAAGGATGCCACAATATCACAACCGCGTACCTCCGTCATCTCAAATTTGACCCTACCAATAGCTTCTCCATCCGCAATCGCCAGGTAAGAAGTGAGTGTTGGATGGCCAACTATAGAGGTCAGAGTGTCTCTGTGTTGGTGGGTCACCCAGTCACTAAGTTCGTTAGGAAATTTACAGGTTCGGCCTAATTGAACTGCGTACTATTTTGAAATATCCGCATGACCTGGGACCAACTATTAGTCCAAACAGGAGTTCAGGGAGATCAGACTCACCCGTCCCAGTGTACCTAGCGTGAACTAGAGCAGTTCAACCAACCAGCCCATCCCAGTGATAAAAGGTCACGTACGATGTTCTAGCTGCGTGTTGGCTGTGTAACGAAGTTCTGAGGACTAGGAAGAAAAACTAAGTTATCAGGATCGAACGAACTCAAGTAGCTTACCATGTTATGTTCAACTTCGAACACCTTGTGTTGACACTTGATTGTCCTCTGAAAAGTGATGGCATTCGCCAGGCAACACAAACACTCATGATCAATGACAGCCGAAACAAGCAGAATCAAGACAAAACTTTCAAACCTCAATGCCTTGCTCTCAGATCTTGAATCCCAGCTTGATCTCATACTTTCAAAGCCTCTTCCGGAAACCATAGTTGGGTTAGAACTTATTCAACAGGCCAAACTTCAGACCGTTCTTCCATACCTAGTTTATGACCTCGTATTCAGTGAATCGGCCTCTTTGACAGCTGCATATATGCTTACACGATTACTAGTCTACCTCAAAGCCAAAGGTATTGATCCAAAAACTCATGCTGTCGTGGCGGAGCTTGTAGGTGATCATCGACCTGAGTATGACATGTTCATTAACGAAATCAGGACCGAGTACGACAATATTTTGATAAGATCGCGAAGGTAGAAAACCCACCGATAAGTCAGCACATCTTCTCTTCGTCAAGTACATCTGCTTCAATGTTTCTCAGGGAGGACAAAAATAGACACGGATGCTGCCAACCGATTCATTAAACATGCAATTTCTGGAGTCACGTCGAAGCCCAATACCGCGATATCTGTGGATGCATCCCCTCAATCTTCAATCTTGCCCGTCAATATGATGACAAAGATGATTGCAAGAGCGCAATATGAACGTGCCCTCAAAAAAGAGCGCCATGAAAAAGACGATGATGAGGACGGGCTTCAGGTTCACGATGGACATGGCTCAGACTCATCTACAAGCGATATAGGAGACATGTGCTTGACAGAGCCTATCTCCGAAGATATGCCTACATCGTCCACATCTCTCAAGCGGCAGCGTACTCCTGTAGATCCCTTTGCGGGTATGTTCTTATACATGCTTGATTTCTTTTACTAATTTGAACATTAGTCTCTCGTGAATCATCTGGGCCATCTCACAAGACTAAAGACTCTACCACTTCGTCAGATTCTGACATGCACAAAAGGAAGAAGAAAACCAAAACTATTAGCTATAAGTACAATTGTGGATGATACATATCGGCATTGTGAAAGGATCATACTATGCTGACATTTTACGGACCAAGCCCAGTTGACCACGATTTAGATTTGCAATGTATCCGTCCACATCTTCTGCACATAGATTATCAGGATCTTGACACATCCGGTTAACTGGTTTCCGGGCATTCAGACGGCGCAAAACAAGTTTCTTCTCCTCATCATTGGATGCTTCTTTACATATTTCCTCCTCCGTCAAGATGGGTGCCCTAGGTGATAAGAGCTCGGGTCGAATGCGAGCACCAATAGCCCTAATCATTTCTGGATCAGTAGGCGCAAAGATGTCTGCCTAAATGTAAGCGGTAACGTAGACCATTTCTAGATTTCACTTCTCACCTTTACAGAAGTCCATAGTCTTCTCTAACTCATCCTCGGTGAGCTTCTTACCGACATCAGCTGTACCTTGGATGACTAGAACTCCTTTAAGAACTCGTAATGGCGCGCTGATCAGGTTACCTTACCTGGTCTCAAAATAGAAATCGCTCGATCGAAGCTATCTTCGTCTATGTCCGCCATAACTCCCATTGACTGATTTCGAATCTGCTTATATACACTCATGACTACTAACAAGAATCTACACATCATAGTCACTGAGGCAGCTCATTCACTTAACTCATCACTTACCTTGTGTAAGCTGTTGCGACCTTGACGTCGTGAAAATTCCAGGCTACTGCCTCTGTACATTGCTTCTTTATGGATGCAGCGATAGACACAGCGGCAGTCAATCCACCAAGAAGTGCTAGATGAACTCCACTTGAAAAAAAGGGATCGATAAACGCTATTTTTGAATGAGATAATGATTATCTCTTCTGATTGACCGAGATACTCACCAGATGCATCGCCAATGATTCTATAATGATCCCCGGCATATTTGTCTGCCGCATAGCTGAAATCAGAAGCACTCCGGATGTGGGAGTATTCATCATCATCGTCCTTCATCGTTGCACCGTCCAGAAGATTTTGCACCCCAGGAACGAATTGAAACTGATCAAGATAATGTTCTTTGACAGAGTACTTTCCAGTACTGCTTGCCTTACGACCCGCCTCTTTCTTCTGCGAACTGATAACACTGTCCATAACAATACCAACGGAGACCTGGAAATATTACTAAGCGATGCCCAGGATCAAAAACTTTTGTGGCACTCACGGTTCCATTGTGCAAAGGGATAAACCACCCCCAGCCGCTTTCGTCTATTAATAGATCACTATTTGGATGTTTGGGAAGAATGAAGAACCCCACCTGTCAAGGCTTCAAACCACGGCGCGTTTTGGCGAGGCGTGTCAGGCATATATTGTTGGTGGTCTTTCCAGTAAGCCCAGGTAGCAATATTATGTAAACTCTTGTTCATGTGACGATTCCTGAGGTACTGTGAAATGATCCGCGTTAATCCTACTCAAATGTGTATAAATACAATCTACTCACCTTTGTGGTCATGATACCATTTCTGCCGGAAGCATCCACCAGGTATTCAAAGCGAATTTTGCCGGTCCCTCCCTTCTTTCGGCTGTAATAAGCCATCGTCGGGCGTTCTCCTGTTCCCTTTGTTTCCTCGAATATGATATCAGTAACCTCGGTTTCCTCAAAAACCAGTGCTCCAGACTCCTCTGCGTGCCAAAGGAGCATCTCGTCCAGCTCCGAACGGATCTATGACTTGGTAAGTTGCCAGGGATAGGTTGCTGGTGTCCAGTACGTACCACATTCCAACTAGCGTTCCGGATATCGCCCTGAACAAAATCAGTATCTGATCATTAATGGGTCAGGTTGCAATTAGAAAGCTGTACTCCCGGGGTACCTACACCCTTCCTGCTTTGTTTGATTTAACTTGGTTGCTGCACCACGCTAGCAGCAAATTAGTATTGTCATTCCTGAATCTTCTAGTCAGCACTTGCCTTCACAGTGAAACCATGATTTCGAAGCTTTTCCTCAGCTCCGATAAAGCGCATAAATGTATTAATCGAGGGAAGCATACTTTCACCGATATGATACCTTGATGGAGCTCAGTGAGACATACAGCAAAGACATGTCGAAGATGGTTACCGAGGAAATTTGGCTGCTTCAACGACTGTTGTTGTTATGCCTTCTCTTGCCAAGACCGAGGCAGTGTATGACCCTGCAGGACCACCACCAATGACAAGGACCGTGGTTTGTGAGGGCTAACGCTGGATCAGTAAACAAGGCATCAGGGGCAGTTGAGACATACTAGCTCTACAGCCGACATGGGGAATCTTCTCCACTACCTACTCCCATGCTAGTATTCGACTTCTTATACAGAGATTCTTACTGCTATATATGGACCACGCTTAACTATATATGGTATGTTAATAGACCATTTTGCATCGCACTCTTACAAATTGTGGATGATTCAACACTAAAGTTCATCCGTCGAATCGTTTGAGGTCTCGATTCAAAACATCATCAATTAACCTTTTTTGACATCTCAATTGATGATGGGTCAAATTTACTTGGCAGCGTAGCGTAATTATTCAAGAGTATGATCTAACCGGCCACAGTGTTGGGATACCAAACGTGGGTCAAGACGAACATTACTGCTTACCGTTACTGCGATTGTCGCTATAAAGATTTTGGCCAGTGCAGGACACATCAATGAACTTACTTATCTCAGTTCTTGTCGTCATCGAGAGACCGAGGTCAATAGGTTTGTCCATTCACATTTTACTTGTACTGATTGTAGATTTTGAAAAACTATATTCTATCAGGTATACAGAGCTCTTGTCACCTTCGAGAGACTGACATATACGAGCTAGCATCTTTCGTTCACAGTATCTCTCTTTCACGTGAATCACTCTCCTACCCCACAGCAGGAATAACTTTCAACCTTCGCCATTCCGAAATGCGGACCCGGAACTCCGATGTTTCTCCGTGGGGTCACGAGCTCTATCACCATCTCAATGAGCTGCCCAAATTGCTTCTGAACGGTAATTAATATTGACTTGGCTCTTGAGAATCCTCGATGTCTCAAAAGAACATTCTTCTACCTGTCATTCAATGTATGATTGATGCAATCTTATGTTCACTTGAGAGCCTCAAGGCCAGCCTCGATCTTGATCTCAACCCGTTATCCACCATCCCCGCTGCCAGTCGCGTTGAACATTCCACAGAAGGCCTTTTGCCCTTATTTTGAACCCCCAGTTCCTACATATCTCATTGCTTTGATCACTCAGTCTGACGTCAAGGTGCCATGGGATGTACTCCGATTGATATACTTACTGTCTTCAACCACACCAACGTAAAAACGCCTGGATTAGAAGTTACGAGTCGTTCAAGATTGCAAGTATTAGCTGGGAAGAACTTTTACTGTTAAGGTTATCAGCACTGCCGTTTTACCAAGCCATACTGTCGCACTTGTGTCCTCATGGCTTAGCCTTATGGTTAAATCGATGGAGAACCTGAGGAAGTTCTTATCATCTTCGTCAGTGCCAAAGGCTCATACTCAACCTGCATCAAATTCCATCAATATGCCAAATTGTTGAAGGTTTCAAGTAGGATTGACATCAATTTGACATCAATTGAATTGGCTTGACGATGCGATGGATCGCACAACCACCCGGATAAAGTGCTAGAAGCTTGGTACTTTACCGAATATCCTTGGAGGGGATCATCTGAACTAACAGATTAAGCGGATGCCCTGATTTCCCATGCCACACTCTCAGTCAACGTCCAAAAATAATTTGAAGCATTGTACACGTCTGAAATCTGCGGTGTCACGTATTAACCGATACACTTTGTAACATTAGCTCAAGGTGTGTCGGTTTCAGATATGCTTACTAATGCTGCAAGTCGGACAACAGTTCACGCTGAGCCCCAAACTGAGCACCAGAGCACTGCCTCAGGTTAACCAGTGTGAGTTATGGTGAATCACTATGGTGTATGATGACAACATTTCAACCAAACTAGATCCTGAGAATGCGGCGAGTCAGCATATTCCAACAATGTTCTCGTCATATTTCTGGTCTGTACTGAACAAATACATCATCTGCTATGTAGTCGCTGAGATTGCAGAAAAGAAGGAAGTAATCATACATGAAATACAATTGCGTTCATGGCAATGATATGGCAATCAGAGAGAAGAGAATAAGCAGGTTAAAAGCCGGCAGATGTAGCAGGCGCTGGTCAAAAATCTTACATTACGATACATCCATCATGAGTGGTGCCAGAAAGGATGAGAGACGTGTTCCCGCCAGTTCCAGGTCTAGCATTTGAGGACCACCACCTCGGAAGCCCTGCTCCCCTTCCACCTCCAACGTCATCATCGAACACATCAGCCTGGTGATCGGAACTAGAACTCGAAGCCCTTCTGGATCCTGCTTTCCTTCTTTTGTCCCTTGCACTGTCGACAGCATCGACAGTCTGCCACAAGTAGAAGGACTTCACGACTACTTTTGCAGAATCGCATTCATCCAACCCTACTTTGAGATCTTCCTCACACAATTCATCCTTTCCATCTACATACCCCAGTCTCCTAGCCCAAAACATTTTGATTCCTACCCTTGGCCTAGTTTCCCCTCTTGAGGCTAGCTCCTTCACATCACTTCCAACTATGTTCCGACAATCGAGGGCCGTTACTTTGGCGTTGAATGTGTTATGTTGCCTTTTGAGATGGATAAACTCTCTCAGGGTGTTACCGCTCAATCTCGTATTATCTGCTTCCAGGACACGGAGCTTGGAACACGCATGAATGAGGGCAAGGAATGTATCATCGGAGATATTGCCAGCATGAGATACGCAGAGCCATTCAAGAGCGTCTCCCGGCCGAGATATGCCATCTTGTCTGCAGCTCAAGCTCGGATGCTTATTGATAGGGGTGATAGCAGACAACACGGAATCTGTAATGTCTGAAGCATCCTCTAAATCGAGACGGCGAATCTTGGGAGTAGTCTCCAGAAGTTTGACTAGTCCATCACCATTTAAATTCTTGCCTATTCCAGCCATTTCAAAGAACTCCAAATGTGGAACTGCATGTGCAAGGTTCGAGCATGCCATGTCGGTTAGTAGTACACAAAACGAGAGTGAAAGGTGACGAAGTTTGGTAACACGTCGACAATAGAATTGAGGGTTATCACCCGATGAATTGTGTCCAATTCGATGGAGGCGAACAATCTCGACACCCGACTGCTCGTAATTAAATGTATCAGTGATGGCGACAAAGGATTCCAAAGCTGAATTGTGAAGATGACGAATGTAACTGAGGTCTAGCACTTCTAAATGGGGCGCAGCATTTCCAAGCACTCGCATTGTCGCGTCGTCCATGTGTTCTAACCTAGAAATCTTCAACTCTTTCAGACGTAGATGCTCCCCTTGGGCAAGTGTTGTGCGAGCCAGATATCGGATACCTTCGGCATCCATATTTGGACATCGATTTAGATTCAAATGTTCGAGTCGTGTGCAGAATGTTGCGAGAAGCTCGCAGGTCATGTTAGTCACTGCTGTTAAGCCTTTGAGACATAATCTCTGAAGGGATTTACAGCGAACGAGGAGGTGATGAAGTGAGCACGTGGTCAAGGCAGAGCAACCCTGTAGATTAATACTCGTTAGGTTAGTATACGATAGCGGAGCTCGTAGATGATCGGTGAGGGCTGTCAATAAGCTTGGTTGAAGACAACGATGGCCAGCCAAGTTGATCTTTCGAATGAAAGCGCCCCCTGAACTCATGAGGCGTAAGAGGATAGGCTCAGGAATTTCAGGAAATGAATGTAAATCTAGATCTGCCCACAGTTGGCCATCATATACGAGACTCTTGAACAAGTGTGAAACCTGCATAAAATTAATGCAGAGCACTCATTACTATATATAACTTACCCTGGCCAATTTAAGCAGCTCTCGGATGCCGCGGTCTCTTCCGACGAACTGGTTTCTTGAGGATATAGCTCTAGTAATAGTCCACCGTCCTTCAGCAATGGATCTGATGTGATCGTCCTCGATGGATTGGGCAAAACATCTCAAAATATAGAGTTGTAGTTCCTTGGGGAGGATTCGATCAAAGTAACGTTGACGTAGTAAAGGGAGAGGCTTGAAGATGTCTGAAGCCGACGCAGGAATGAAATCCAGAGCAGAAAAAGGAATGGATGGTGATCTCAAACAATCCTTTTTTACGAACCTAAGAAGAAAAGGTCTCAGTTTGGTTCTGCTCTCAGTGACAACATGGGGCCGAGGGAACAAGAGTGGTAGGGATGTGTGATGGTGCTGCAGGGGAACTGCACAACACAGAACTATGGTAGTATTAAGATCAGGTGTAGTCTCGGGAGTCAGAGATGCGGTCCCGGACGAGACGCTGGAATTTGAATTCGGATTTTCCTGCTTGCCATCAGATAACTTGCGAACAAGGTTGCCTTGAGTTGTAGAAGATGTTAGCCTGATCTTGATCTTGGACATGCTGTCCACCGATACTGCTCCAGTAAGGTTTGAGACCATGCTGTTTTCTCCAGCTACTGAGTCAGCGTCTCGCACAGGTATAGAGAAAGACGCATAAGGGGATGGTCCTGGAGAAGAGACTGACCCAAAAGACGACCAAGGAGTTTGTTCATAGTCCATGTTAGAAACAGACAGGGTGGAAGAGATAATCTTCTGTTTTCCCTTGGAAGAAACAGATGAAATTGAAACTTGCATCTCGTTCATGTCGTGCAGGTCCTGTACAGGGTCAATAGTGGTAGGATCTATGTCGTCAAAAGAGTTGCAGGATGGGGAACATACGGTGAAATCAGGCATGGTAGTGGTACTAGCATAGCGGAAGCAGGACTCAGAGTCTGAAGCAACAGGAGGAGAGTAGACGTCAAGATAATCGTGATGTATGGATGACTGGCACATCGCAACTGGCTGAGTTTGGCTTGAAGCCTTACTCTTGTCTGCGATATGTGCCGAGCGACCGTCAAGTTGTTTAACCTGATCAGATTGCAAGGCATGATGCTGTATGGACGATACTTGCTGAGCCTGCGGAGACTGGGTTGCGTGCTGGATCATGGCAGATGCATGCGCAGGTGGAGGGAGGTTGCTGTGACGCAATATCCAATCCATCCATATATAGACATCTCTCATTATGATATTCACAGGTTTCTACACATAGGCTTCGTTGGCCTGTTTTGTCTCAGGCGGTCTAGACATTTCCCTCAGACTCGTCTCTGAGACATTGGCGCACCACTTTAATGGAGTATGTATTGTTGGGATGTAGCAAAAACTAAAAATCCTACACAAGGCGTCCAATAATAGACAGAACTTCAAATAACAGCATAACGAACTATAGAAGAGACAGATGTGCCCCTCTCAATCAAGAAGAGAGGATACAAAGCTTCAAACTCAATTCACGTAGCGATTCACGTAGCGAAAGACTAATAATGTAATATTTAACCCCATTAGTATAGAACACCTAGGTTCACATCGCGGCAGCTTTCAGGCTGCCCTCTTAGGGTTCTCAGAAGCCGTCTTCCAATTGGTTGTCGCCAGCTTGAACCTATATTATGATCAGCCACCATTCATTACTTATCAAGGCCATCACATACCTTTGTCTGTGCGAAAGTTCCGGTTCCTCTTCCTTAAGGCGCTGCATTTCAACTTGCTGTTTCAGAACCACCAGTCATTTTCTCGGGTACTCCTCCAATTAGGCAGACGCACCATAAATTTGTTGAATGGTGTCAATTTCTTCTTGTTTGTGCCACCGCTTGATCTTGCTGGAATATAAATTTTTGTCACAACCTATCCTTATGCAATGTCGCTGGGAAGTGCATAGGGAACGTACTCTTCTTCGCCGGCTTCTCGGAAGAAATCTTAGTAGAGACCATTGTTAATATTGTGAAAAAAATTCGCGGTATGAAAGATTGGGAAGGCTAGGAAAAGGATGGTCAACGAAGGACGCGTCTTCACCGCGTATATCACTCGGGAAACTATGAGTTGGAGAAAAATCAACATTGGGAGGCAGATGAGCAATAGAAAGAAATAAGAGGACATACATAGAGCGAGGGAAACAAAAGGGAGGAAGAACTAAAAGAAAAAGGTGCTGTATCTCAATTCAACTAGACGGAATTTATGGTCATGACAGGGCTTCGGTGGTACTCCGGACACCGCTCTCCCCGCACTCTCTCTTTCCCGATTTATACAAAGCCATGCCGTTTTCTGCGGATAGCCCACTGTTTCCTCTTGCTTGCGTATCTCTCGAAGGGCACGTCCTTTGATAAGAATATTACCCTGTGCGAGCTACTGCCGGTCATAAAACTGGAAGTCTATCTACACGTCATAGGTGTCAGCCTGTACTCAAAGCTTTAATATTGGGTGTCCGCCATCGAGGCAATTTATCCGTAGTACGTCAGCCAACCCTAACATCAACCACAGGAGTAAAGCAAAAAATCACGAATCATGCGGTCCTCAAGGTCCTAGTCGCGAAAGCCAATCTCACGAATTGTTATTGACCACCACGAATTCGCCAAAGTTATCATTCGTCATGTTTGTCAGAAAACTGTAAAAGACTCTATGGTCTCATGCCATTCAGCCTCGAAACTCTACACGTATTTTGCCTTGAAGCTGGCCGCGTTTTGAGCACCGGCGATGCCCTCAATGATGCTATTGCCATTGACAATGCCAGTCGTTGCAATCAAGAAGTTGCGTCCTGATGACAAGCCCGATCAGTGTTTTTCAGCGACCTGTTTCCACCCTTCACTCGCCTGTATTCTGTCTGGCCACCCAACGCAAGGCAGCAATCTCAGTATAGGTACACCCGCCAAGAAAAAACACAACCGTTGTGGTTGTGGTAGTTTGTCCCACTATCACACTTGGATGAGATGGACCCAAGATCAGGTTCTCTATCGATCCACTTACGGAGGCCAGTTGACGGCATGCCGCTCGAAGTACCTTCCAAAGGATTGAGAGCAACATCTATCGTTTCTCCAGGAATTCCATCTACGATATCTTCAAATCCTTTCCAACCAAGTATCGGATGAGCGGGTACTTTGAAAGATGTTTTCACATGACCGGAATCGTTCTCGACACCATACTTGTCCTTTCCTGCTGGGTTGCTGAGGACTCCACCTTTCTGAGCAATGCACTGCACAAGTCGTATACTGATTGGCGCGTAGCCTGAATATACGTAGCTGATGTCATTTTCAACTTCTTCCAGGGCCTCGGGACTGTCATCAATCAATAAACGAAGTGACTTTCTCAGGGTGACATATGGGTATCTGGATGCATTGACAATTGTGGATGTGTTGGGCGGTAAAGGGCTAGGTAGCAGGATGGCTAGGGGCCAAGATGCCAAGGAGAGAAGAAGTGGGAGATATTCATAACCATAAGTCTACAAATTGTTAAATTGGCAATCGAAGAGCATACATTTCCTACCTGGAGAAACTCTCTCTTGACATTGTCAAGTACCTTGCTCTTGATCCCACCAGCAATAATACTAGCAATACAAAGGAGGCGCAATACTACGTGCATTTCTGTTCCTTGCGCGATCATCTCCTCAATAGCTGCGATTTGATTGTTGATTTCATAAGACGCAAGAAGATCTGTCCATGCGTATTTTGAACAAACCCAGTTGTGCGTTCACTGACAAGGCACTTACTTTGCTGTATCTCTAAGGATTTGTTGAAATGTTCTTTCTGTGTGAATGGAAGGAGTAATTCTGACAATCCTGTATCTTCTCTTAATGTCAGTCCAAATTTGACCAACATACTGATCAGAAGCGCACGAAATCGGAGGGCTTGGTGCTCGCTTTGGAGACCACCAAGCTTTCCCACAAAATCGCGAAGTTGTGCAACGGTCTTTGATTGTAGATTGGTCTGAGTTTCACAGTAAGCAGAAGATATATGGAAGTGAGAAGAACGGAGCTTGATGCCTTATAATTCTCATCTAATCGATGAGCAACCTTGTTCAATTTCCTCCCTATCCTAGAGAAGTTAAGATCCCTCAGTTCAGCATATAGTGGGTCCGTCGCCACAGTAAGATAATGTTTCTTCTTGCTCTCTTTTTTTACTGTGATCGGAGCTGAGGGAGCTGAGGAAGCTTGCGGGATAGATGGTGCATTTGGAGGTGTCAAGAGTGATGTCGGTAATTCCACGTGTGCTGCAGACAATATCAATACATATAATGAACTCAATTCCAGGCATACAATTTTTGAGTCCAATCAACTCATCAATGAGACCGTCATAGGTGAGTTGGGTAAGAAAGGGCGTTATCATATCCACGCGCCGATCCAAAACGATCAATGAATCTATGGCAGGGGAGTTCAGATTACCATCTGAAGAAAAACCCGCTGGTCTCGAGGAAGATTTGGTCAAGAGACTGGCCAATCGCTAGGTGTGGTGATATCAATGACCATGTTTCGAAATAATCACATCAAGACCAACATGAGCGAAGTCACCTTTCCCAATGATGCGAGGAAATGGCCCAAATAGGTTTTGGAGTGATATAAGCGCTTGAGCTGAGTCAAAAACCGCTGTTTCATCGCCATCCTAAGTTACTGTGATTAATCAAACTACAAGATTATCATAATTCACTCACTACCCATAAATCTTTAAATGTGGTATCTCGCTCTAAAGAAATGACATCATCGGCCAGAGGGATGAACTGGAGGTTATATACAGAGATAGTCACTTCACCGAGCACTCCTTCTTCCTCTAGAATGCGTGATACCAATGTTGATAGTCTTGGGACGAGGAGCAAGATATAATTATGTTTTTGAGATTCATTTCCATGCCTCTTGATCTGATCTTACAAGAGATGAAACAGCGACAGTCTCAGGAAAAGCATGAACGCGTACCAGATATGATCTTTGCATGTCTGATGGAAGGGCGCAAGAGGTAGACGATGTTAGTCGTGGTCGCACTCAATGGACCCGGCTCCAGCCAGAACATTTTGTCTACTCCATGATGCTGGGTTTTGACTAATAAGTGGAGGTCAAGCTCCCAGAATGAGTAACATACTTTGAAGAGGGACACTTCTGTTATGAGACTGAGTGGACCAGCTATCGAAGAATCGAGTACTAACGTCTTGGCTCCATTGACCTGGATGTGTATCAATGAAATTTGAGGTTGAATGCAAGGAACTACCAACAGCATTCAGTGCATCTACTAAAGACTTCTTGGCAATATCTCTGAATAGTTCGACATTCAATTGACTAGTTGCATTAATGTCAGTTCTATCGGTAGACATCATGAAAGTTCTATCAAGAACAAATATCCACTCTTGATCATTTGTTTGGGTTCTGCCTTATGTAAACAATGCTTTTGCCTGTGCTTCGAGTAGGGGGAAGCCTTGCTTTCAAGGGCAAACTAATGATTAATTTTACCCCTACCCTTGTATCCTTGTTAATGCCCTGAGAGTGTACCCTACCCCTGGTGAGCTCTGAGCATACTGTGTGGATCTTTTTTTGCATATGTACACGCCCTTATCACGGGAGAACGATTGCTAGGACCAAAAGAAAGAGGTAACTAATTGAAAGATACAGAACAGATGTGTGTTGGGTTGACTTCTGACATCATAAACAGAATAAAGAAATGTTGATAATGGAATTTGATTATACAATTTTGAGTGATAAGTAATATGGAGGTGGGTACTGAAATGCTCATAGTATTCGGTCTGCCAACGAGAGCCCCGTGTAATGGATTGCTGATTTATGAAAAATGCTCATAGTATTTGTCAACATATTTCCTAAGGCCTCTTGGAGCTTTCACTTTGGAAGCCTGTCTCATCAGTCCCATCCATGCATACCATCCTTCAAATCTGGGTCTGATAGCTCTATCAGGATATTTTTGCGTGTTGATGCATGTTCTAAGAACTCTAAAATGACTTGTATTCTTAAATTTACAGAAATCACAAGTGTTATATAGAATAGCGTCTCACACTCTCCCCTTTTCTCTTCGAAGGCATCTTCATATCCGTACTAGGTAGCAAACCAGGAGGGAGTTTGTCTTCTTTCTCAAATTTTTCTAGTAGTTCCAAAGCTGCAACATAGCCTTTCCTTTGGATCTCCTCAAATTTCCCGAATGCAAGAGTTCCATACTATTCTGAAATCAGTAAAGCACCTGCACCCCAAGTTCGTCACTGACCTCCTGGATCGGCATTTGGATGTACAGACATCCTTTCGCGACCTTGGCGTCTTCAAGTGTATTGACGCTCGAAACACTAAACCTAATCAGAAACTGAAGATCCTGAAAAGGGGACAGACCCACTAGGCAAGGCGACTTTGTATTTCTGTAATCGCTGGTACATGTCTGGCAGTAGAAAATGGGTTCCATCTATTGATCAATAACCACCATCCGGAGATAGTGTCACCAAAATTTCGGGGAGAGTTGTCGTCAATCTAATATTAGAGGCCGCAAAATGAGGAGATGAACCGAATTCGGTCTAGAATTAGCCTTTACCGATCCAACGTCGCACGCGAACACTGTGTTAGCTCCCATTGAAAACATCGCTTGAACCTGTAGATGGTCGGTAACAATTCAATATAATCCTTTTCCAAACATACGGGTAAGTTGTCAACTACAAACATAGTGAGCTGCACTACCCCAAACCGTCTGCGTACCAGGTACTCACTATAGCCACCGTCAACGAGAAGTTGACCGTTATCACATAAGGGTGGGAGCAAGCCTACAAGAGTCATTGAAGCTCCTGCCATGATTTGAGCAGCAAAGTAACGCTTAGAGGGGATGACTCACGGATAAATCGCCAAGCGTAGCCTGTTTCGTGTATCTCCATTCTAGACGTTATAATGTTTGTGGTGTTGCAAAAATATGGGAGCCACATATCCTCTATATGGAGATCATAGAATGCCTGTCGGGATCTTGAGTGTTGCTCATGTTATCTCTGACTGAAAAGACCTTGTATAGCGAACGATTGAACTCGTGTCCCTAATAAAGCTCATTAGGATATATGATATTCGAACCATCAGCCACTTACTGTTGTGTATGCAACGATGGGATATGTGACGTCTGACAGCATTCGCCAAATATTGCCCATTCGGCCTGCAAACTGTTTGGCTCTTGCCGTGCTGGTAATTAGATCGCCTTCCCTTGCATAGAGTCCGCCGATAAAACCTCCAATACTCGTACCTGAGCGCTCATCAGCAATATAAGCCACTTATGTGAGACAGTCCGACCTCCGATCTGGTCAATCGGGATGCCACTTTCCTCAAGGGCTCGAATGAGTCCCTGAAAAACGATTGACATAAATTTTCAAGAAATATTGCGTAGATACTCACTAGATGTGCAATGCCTCTTGCGCCCCCACCGCCCAATACTAGACCAATGGATTTTCCACAGATCCTTCGAGCCAACCTCGCGAAGTCATTCATGTGGGGAAGCCGTTGAGGTCGGGTCGTGGTTGCCGTACCGGTGTATCTCTGAATTCCATTCTGAACCCTCTCTTTCAGGTTTTTGAGCGCTACAACTGCATCGGGATCTTTTGGTACGGATGATTTTTGAATTGGGGTAACAACATCCTGTGAAGATGGGGTCAGATACTCTTAGATGCAATCTGCATTGCCTACCGGAAGCTCTATATGGATATGTCGATGCACCCACGGTCGAGTCTATGTAGGCATATTTGGTTGTGACTGGCGGACATTAAGATTGAAGCAAACCTTGAGCCATTCTCTGGTGGAACCAGGGAGTATGGACCGATCAGCGTGAAGAAGGACCAGCTCCTTCCGTGCAGTTGTCTTCATTGAAAGGAGAAGGCGCTCATACTCCCCAACAGATGGATCGTCTCCAAGGCCAACAACCATAACACAGTCAGCCTGCGGCTAATCATAAGCTCCGAAACAAGAATTATCGTACAAGTGCCACAGACCTGTCGGATACACATTTTTGTCCAAGAGCTGTTGACGGGGGAATCTGCTACATATAAAACTATCCTAAAGCGCTGTTCTTGGTCTGCAAGCCATCCGGCAGACTGCGTAGTCTGTTTATAAATTTACTTGACGGGCGTTCGTGTGGCATTTACCTTCAATTTTCCGATTCGCGTGAAGGCATGTCGACCAAGCTGATTCGAAATAATGGCTTGGTTTAGACATGCAGTAGAAGCGCCGATGCTTTCTAGGGCCGCTTGTAGTTTTCGTGAGAAGGAGTCGATCGGGACATTCCGTGAGACAGGTAGGACAGCGACCGTCTTTAGATTAGAATTATTAGCGCCGAGCTCAGAAGGATTACTTCGACCTTGTGCAGTGTAGGATGTGTCTACCTCCATGCGCACTCGAGATGCGATCATGCGTAGGATCCTAACAAGACTGTCAGTTTGTTGATCCAAGGAGCAAGAAATACCTCAACTGAGCTGTCGTTTGAGGATTCCTGTTCGTGAAAACACGATTGAATAATAGATAGGTAATTGTGGAATTAATAATATCACCTAGCAGATATTGCGTTGAAAAGCGTCTGAGGCATGCGGATAAGCTCTGTATCTCTGATGGCATGAACAGTTGTACTTCTTGAACAACTGGTAATCACATCCAGCTCTCCAACAGTATCTCCCTGGCCGTATTCACCAACGACACGCACACCTTCCCTTTCAGATTCCCTGATTGCACGAAGCCGTCCATTTATGACGATATAAAAACTATCGCTAACGTCATTAGGTCTCCATAGGACCTGTCCCGCATTTACTTGCATCCAATCCAAAGATGCATCAATGTGTAACACTGATAAGGATGTAAAATGATGGGTTCATGAGTTAGAATACAGTACTTACCCAATGGTGAAAGCAGAGAGATTAGTCGTTTGGAAAGGGTTAGGAGAACTATTGGGCGTTTCTCAAGAAGCCTTTCCAGGGCATGGCTTGAGAGGAAACCAACAAAAGTGTCAGTTTTCGCCTTGATATCAACGTAAGATGTCGTGTTGCAAAGAGAAGCTGATTAGAGAGAGTAAAACTGGGGATCTTAAATTTTATTCGTTTAATTCACCTAGATATCCCGCGATGCCGCCAGGTTTCACAGTGAAGAGTAGCTTTGACTTCTCATCACGTGTTTGTGTAGACTCAACCTTGGTACTCAGGCGATTGGGCTGTTCCGAACCGTTTTCCTTCTTTGGTGCGGGCAATAATATGTCCAGGAATCCTTCAATAACGTAGAAGAGACCTATGCATCCGTATCAACACATATTTCATGTCAAATTAAGAGAGAACTCACCAGCATTGACCTCCCCGGCCTTCGCCAAGACGGAACCTGCCTTATAATACAGGATCTCAACTTCATTGTCTAGACCTCTCATGTGATCTCCGTTAGACATCACGGAGGAGGCACCTGTCATGGTCGACTCATCATCCCCGACATCAAGAAGCGACAAAGACGAGAAGGGTGAGTTGAAGCTTGAGGCGGTGGATGACCGATGTGTATCCAGTTGCGGTACATGTGACGAACCATCTGCAGAGTCATTTTCACTTGAGGGTGATTGTAGAAGCCCGATAGATTTGGCAATGCACGACATGACTTCATCACGGAGATCGAATTCTGCTCGAGAACTCTTGTTGTCTATATGAATTCGAGAGCCCTTCCTGTCTTCAGAAAGTCTTGACAAGTAGGGCGCATTGAGGACGCAATAGGCACGGCTTAGAGGATGAGATTCTTCTGCGGCTTGCGTTAGGGGAACCAAAAGGTCTCCTGCCTGGGCCACACGCGGAGATGTATTGACCGATGAAGATATCTTTCTGCTTTCATGGCCTTTCACAGGTATAGGGTTGTCCGATATCTTTCCGAGTGAGGCAGTGGAAGACTCTTTGAATGCAGATACAGCTGCTGCACTAGATGTTGAAGAACACGAAAAGTAGTCCGATCCAGGTGCTGAAGTTTCGGAAGTGGCACCATCGAATCGCTGGCGCAGATATTGCAAACCGCCACCCTCATAGAAGGAATTTGAAAGAGGGTGGTAAGCGATGTCATTGATGGCTTTCTCTGTTCGTAACACCTCACTCGTCAGCCCGAGATACTTGTGTGCAGCACTGAATGTCACACGAGAGAACCTGGTGAGGATCACTGACCCGTGATATCAGAATGACCTGGGTCACTAGTAAAATAGCTTCAAATTACCTTGGACGATGTGTCCAGTCGCTTTAGGATATTTCTTCGTGAGCCTTTTAAATGCCTCTGCCGGTATTACAGCGAGGGTACTATCCTCCGTAGCTCTGGCTATGACTCCTCCGTGTGCCTGGATTGGTTGAGGGGGTTTTGGCCGAGATGTGGACGAGCTACCAACACCATTGTTTCCTTCAAATGCAGGAGATAACAAAGAGGCCGGAAGAGTGGATCCCGTACCGTGAACAGTAGAAGAAGCAGACGAAATTGATGATCGTCTTACATCTTCTCTCCCTCTTCCCTCTTCTTTCCCCTTCGCAGAGTTCTCATCAAGTGATAGAGAGGAGATATCAGAATTGACGCGTCGCAGAGTACGTAGAGGCGGATGTTCAGCAGTCACGACAGGAGGAGCTTCGTCCGAATAATCTTCTTGCCAGCTGATTTGGACATCTTCGGTGAAGAGACTTAGGATCGTAAAAAGGCTCGACAGTGTTCCGCCACTTCCAACCTCATTGAGGAGCTGGTACCCATTCATATCCTCGCCATCCCACGGACTCTCATCAGAGACGCCAGTTTGAGCAAAAACCTGTACCATTCCATCGATCACACAATAGAAACTCTTGTCTTGATACAGAGACATGCTATCTCCCGCGATGAGACGTCTTGTCTGAAGATGACGTGCAAGTTCATGGAACACCTTGAGAGTTCATCAGCTTCGGGTAAGCCAGCAGTAACTCTGTAACATACAGGCTTCTCAAGCTGTATAGGACTGGGTCAATAAATGGGTCTGAGATCCAGGATATCACTCACAAAACCAAAAACCCGGACGGCCTGCAAAAAATCATCAAGGTAGTTATGGAATGTAGGTGGAGGATCAGCTATAGAACAAGAACAAAGGATTGAGCCTTTACACTATGCAACGTGAAAGAGAATGATTCGACTCACCAGTGTTCACGTCCGGATGCAGTTCATTTACGTCCGGCTTCACCAATGGAGGCTCCTTCAATTGTGTGTAATCATTCAGATACCGAAACCGGATGAAGTAGTTCAGTGCAATTGCTGATAGGGCAAAGATGGCGACAAAATTCCAAAAATCTAGCTAGAACAGGAGTAAAACAACCGAATCAGCATAAACCTAAGAAGTGTATAGTGAGGGCCCACGGTAAGCGTCATGGAGTAAGACAAAATCGCATAAACGAATCGAGGTATTGTGATTGTAACGAACGCAGCGAACGATCTGATCCATGACAAAAGCCATACTATACTCGAGAGCATGAGGAATCGGGACAAGGTAAACGAGTAATGATAGCAACAAGTACTCACGAATGACCCAAAAGCAGGCAGAGATCAGAGAGACCAGAGGGTGTCGGCTCATAGAATCTGACAATACTTCAGTCTCCATAACCAGACAGTATTCGGAGGGCAAAGTATGTGCGTGCCGTAAATGGCTATATCAACTGACTAGTCTTATCCAGGCAACGTTCGGACGTCAATCCGCACGTGGTCCTATTTTGGATTCAGAATTTCTGAGCAAACTCCTATGGTCGTATTTACCAGCTTTGTCATCACTGTTGTTTTGGACACTTCTGAAGATGTCGGTGTATCTCGGACTTCCACTTAACATCTCGTAAGACAGGCTGTACATTACCATCAGTGAAGATGGTTAGCGGTATACTCCACCAGAATGATCATCGACCATTATATTCACACCCTTTCTACCCTGGATTTATCTTTTCCTGATTCTACTTCGAAGGCTACGATACTAATCATCCTACAGCCGGATCTTCGAATCTTTCTACTTCAAATTGATTCAACCTCTGTTCCCAACGATTCTGTTGAAGGAACTCGAAACGGACGGACACGGTATTGTTGGGAAGTAAATGGGTAAGGTACAAAAACAACCTGAGACATAAACGAGGATAGATTTAATATTCTAGTACATACTTTACTCTAACTGTATACTTCCAGGCATTTATAAGTATCATCATCGTGAAAGGTTGTATATCTGCAAATAGAATCTTATCGGGGAGCTAGTACTAAGACCCGTAGGTCCTAGATCTGGCACCAAGGGACTACACAATTGAATCCTTTGGTCATTCTGAAACCAGTATAATGAAATTTGTATAGTCATTATCAACACCCAAAACACGTGGATCAATCCAACATCTGAACCACGGAAATTAACTCAATGCTGGATTTCAAAACGAATGTTCTGTCGAGTCATTCCCAACTGCAGAGGTGCTCGAAGAACCAGAAGAAACTGTTGAGAGGATTTTATCGATGTAATTGGCACCACTCCTGTAGTTCTGGTTGATTGCTGCCATCGAAAGTGACACGCAACCACATACCATTTCTGATGAGTGAGAACATCACACCCAATCTCCTTCTCCTTCTTTTGAATGAGATTGACATATGCTAGCATGCCTTCATCCTTGTAGCGAGCAGCAAGTTCGGCTGTTATTCGATATTAATCCTGAGTAGCTGTGCAACTAAAAAGAGCAAATGACCTGTCATGACGGCATTGCTATGAAGACCCGCAAGGGAAATCAGTTGCAAGACGAAACTGATGTGGAGGTAATAACATTTAGAACACGGAACTTATATTCAATTGAATTACATACCCTTCTTTTGCGAGCTCCCAAATGAACTTCTTCAGGTCGGTTTCTAAATATTTTGATAAGCTTATTGCTCCCTTATAATGCAAGAAAGTCACCAGAAAACCCGTGTTTTGACCAATTGAAACTAGGGCTCAGGTTATAAACAAACCACCTGATGTTCTATACTCAGTTTGTCACTCAGGAGATTATTAAATGTCACGAACTTTCCAGGGAATTTCTCGCGAATCTTCCTAGCGAAATAACGAGCTTGAGCAAGATCGGGTGACTTAGTTTCCAGCCACAGGAGGTCTGCATAAGGAGCGAACGTCATAGTGCGTTTGATCGCAGCCTGCATTCATCTCAATTTTTCTCTCAATCACATCTCGTACATATGTAGCTACCTCAATGCCACCAGTGTAATGGTAATATCCCTCCCGTGTTCTAGGAACTGAAAGAAATATTAATAGAGCCAAAAACAACCTCAATGATGACCCACGATCACAATCCCAGAATACTGGTTCACCAACAATGTCTGCCGCAATATCTCGAGCTTCGGCAATGGACTTCTCATCAGTAGCAGCGAGGTAAGCTTTGAGCGCAGTGGGTTTGTCTTTAATACTATCCTTATTTTCAATTGCTTTCCGGACGGCTTTGCACAGTTAATACGTCTCAGAATCTCGTCCATCTTCAAGGGACAACACAGACTAACCTTGATTGAAAGTGCACATTGGATGATCCTGCGTCCAATCCTGCTCAAGTCCATCAACTTCAGCGCCAGTTGCGCCTCTCACCTCGGCATCAGCCAACGCCTGCGCCAAGGAAACGCAGCCCTTTCGAGTTGTACCCAGTATAAACTCATGGTCCACGACATCGACGTTGGAGGATAGAAGTTTGCCGGATTCTGAATCCGTGCGAGCGATCAGGAGCATGGTGGACTTGAGTAAATCAAGCTGGAAGCGTGAGGCGACTAAGCGTGAAACATGCGTTGAAGTTGGAACAAGGACCTTCCCTCCAAGATGACCGCACTTGAAAGATATTTTCGTTAATTAATTTAAAACGAATCTCATCTTACTCACCTTCTTGCCACCATGTAACTGGTCCTCCAAGTGAATACCAGCTGCGCCCTCGTATTACATCTCAGCGCGATGGAGTTCCACTTTGAAAATTTTGCTCACGGATTCAGCGAAGATCTTGACAAGCTTGAGCACAGTGGAGAGACCGCCGTGTCTATGAACACTTTTATTAAATCTAAACAAAGTTAATTTACACAAACACTAACCCAGTATCGCCATCGGCGATAATGGGCCTCAAGTAATCAATATACTCCATTTTTGCACGTTCTTCAGCGGTCACGGACATGCGTTCATCATAGTGTTTCTTGTCATGCAGTAACTGAGAACGGAAAATTCTGTGGACTTGGTTAGGTACGGTCGTATAAGGGTAGTCACTGAGATATATGAGTCATCGTTAATTCAAATGAAAGGCCAAAATGTACCCAAGGTCAGGACCAACTTCATTGTTCCCGGTCGTCAACACACTTGAACAGGCCCACCCAGAGACATACACAACCTCCTGATGTTTGGCCATTTGCGTCATCTGCACCGGATCTATCGCACCCATGGTGTGTACTGGCCTTCTCTCATCCGCGGCCTTGCTCAACAAATTATAGAGCTTATCTGCAAGTAGAGTTCCAGGCAGAGGTAACACTGGGAATGATCCTTGCTTTGAGGCAACTGCGGACGGCGCATATGGTCTTTTGATAGAGTTGAAACGAGGTCGCGCGAAAAATTCGGCCATTTCCTTAGTTCGTAGCTCTAGTTGTGCATCTTCCTCCAGAGGGGATGGTTGGTATAGCGGCAGAGACGAGATAGTAAGTGTTTCGCTATTGCTGGATGAGGACATCATACGAGGGTACGTAGACCTGGCGACCGTAGTGACATAGTACTTTAGGCCTGACTTTGTACACAGCATCATAGATAAAACGCGACCTTGAGTTGTGGAACTGACAGGATATGAGGTAAAGATTCCAGCCGACGGATCCACCCAGTTGATTTGTGATTGCCGGTGGCCCGGACAATACCTCTTTCTACTATATGCCGGGTTTTGCACCCAGAAACTGGCCTCAAGATGCTTTTTATTTTACGGAACGTCAGTATAAGCTGTTCAATGAGCGGTCTTGAATCAGAAAGCATAATCTGCAGAAACGAATGCTGGAAATCCATTTCAAAGCAAATGACGAGTCTTATTTCGGAATAAGAAACTGTCAGTCCCTGGGAAGGAATTGGGCGGAATACGGGATTCTGCCTCATGAATCTCTCGAAGGCACTTGAATGTCCGTTAACCATCGGACTCTGGCTCGCAGCGCCCGTAGTGGTCGGTGTACGTCGAGACATGCTGGTGCGAGACACGCTGATTGGCACTGAAGACTGCAAAAACCTTGATTCTGTTTTCCTGAAGTTAAGGAAGCAAAGAACTTTATTCTACGATAATTACAGATTGAATAAACAAAGTTGGTTCGCTGATATCGGATACACCAGGGTCGATGTGAAGCACAACATCTTCTCCCCCCGAGTTTATAGAGTTGGATCCGAACGTGTGGCTACAGCTCTCGCAAAGAATGTTATCTAGATCGTAGTCGTTGAAGCGTAAGAAATAACTTGCTTGTACCACCCAATGTTGATATACGACCTCTGAGATCAAGAGGTATTCGGATCATTGATGTCTTGGCGGGCAACCTAATCAGCATCACGGAGTCATTGTTTTCCTCGACAGAAGGATCTTGAGATAGCAGAAACCGTTGTGCCCTGTTCGTAATTTCGATACCCCACAGGATGATGTATTTTCGAGCAACTTCTGTGATTCACAAGGGACATGAGTGTTCGCGTGACCTTTGTTCGGTGTGGTGAGGCGGAGCAAGAGCAGTGGTAGAAGAATTAGGGTGAGTCAGAGCACAAGTGGAGTTGCAGTGGGACGTCATTGAGGGGAAAGAGAGGAAGATAACGGTCAAATAAAGTTTCATGACTAGGGGTATGTTATCAAACACGGGAATTTGTCAGATCCTAGGAGCAGGCAGAGAGGAGCGGATCAGGCATGGACAGGACCCTGCCAGTCGCATGGCCCTGTCTTCTTCCCCCTTACTTATACGTCCTCAATGTCTTCTCCATCCCCACAAACATGGCCCTCCACGCCACCAAAGCAATTCTGCTCCATACAGTCCTTGCTACTCTTTCCAGCGAGCTGACCACCTTGGACGAAATCATCGTCCACAGGTCCAACTGCCTCCCGACAGAGCTCCTACTCATTGTTCGGGCCCATCTGCTCTCGGTCCTGACTACCCATCTCTTCCTCAACTCAACACATGCGTTGTCCAAGTATGAGAAAGACTTGCAACGCCTCCTTTGTCCCGATTGCATCTCCTACAATTATGACATTTTCGGACCTGATATCTGGCAATGGCAACAATTTTCCGGACCCTGCCATTGCGCCCAACTGCCCCGCGACAAGCCGTTGAAGCCATTCATAAACCCCCAACAGTTTGCAAGCCCTCGTCACTGGTTGGAGCACCATCTGTCACTCCAGATCGCCCGCCTCTCCCCCGCTCCATCACAAACTTGCTTTGTTTGGGATGTGGTAAACGAAGTCCTCCATCGACATCACTGCGAACTTGTCAAGGAGGACCTGGATGATTTCATCCCAGCTCCGGGATCACTTGCTTCTTCGAGTAGTGCCAATGTCCACTACTACCGCAGGGCGATTGGCTTTTATGAAACTACGAAGCCACGTTCCCCACCCACTGTACGTATTCGTCCTCTCAACTCTTCCCTTCGTTCTCTCGAGAACAAGGGCATAGGTGAAGTGGGCGAAGTGGGAGATACATTTCGAGTAGACATCATTCTCTGTCGAGCCTCCCAGGATCTTGGCCTTTCCATAGAACTTACAGACGTATTCAGTTCACCGAGAGAACCTCCTGCGTCACTCCCCGCCTTGGCCTCGCCCAGGACTGATTCTTCTGATATCCCTATGCACAGATCCACTTGCCTTCTTTCCTTCTATACTTCTCCTGTGCTCCATGGGGTCCTCAAAACATATTCATTCATATCTATTGTCCTCGGAGCTTTCATAACAATGCCAATGACGATTGCCACCCTCGCAGTCGTCATTGTCTGTTTCTATTCACGGTCAATCGCTCTTCGTGTTGGTATATGACAAGCTTTGGTGTTAAGCAAAGACATTCTTCTCGGAGAGCACTGGGATCAGAAGAAAGCTATGAATAAGACCGCTGGACACGAATGCGTCTCTTATCGTACGATAATGACTCTTAAGATGCCCGCAGGCGAAGTCACGCTCATGAACGTGTTCTTGATGTCATGTCCATTGTCAAAAAATGATTGTGCATCACTACAGTACTCCATCACGCCATCAGGTTTATAGCCTTGATACGACCACGACGGCACCCGGTGTCATATTCCTTGATCCTCTGTCATCGAACCTGTTCTGCCTCTTTCAAAAACTCATCTCTCCTCACATCGCGGAAAAACAATCGTAGCTCTCATATCGCTGCACTTCGATCGCCATAGAGGCGGTGTTAATCGTGTTGGTCATGGATTCATATATCGAGTTTCACAACTTCGATAATCCCCGACCATCAAATTCTTTTGATCTCCGCTTTTTTAAGACGATACGACTCCGAAATCTCCTCGGTTGGGGTCGCCGTTTTCGACGCCTATGATGCCCATCCTCATTTACGTATTGGTGGATGAGCACTGTGCGATTGCCAGCTCTGCATTCTTTGAAGTAGGTACGGCAGCATCTGTAAGAAAACGCCATTCATACTTGCCATTGATGCCAAGTCGGCACTTAACATGCGGTACATCTGGTCTGTCGCACAGGAGCTTCTGTCGCTCCGTTGGCCTTGAGCGTTAATGACGCACTGTTGCCTAGTCGCGACATTCACAGGGTGTCGATACCCTTGAACAAGCAAATATACATTTCGAAACTTGGTGGTGCACATTTCGATGTATGTATCTATTCTAGGTTGAGCTCGGCGAGGTGTTATAGCTACATCTTCGAATCCAAATAGTGCTGATGAAACCGATGTTTTACCGCAATCGCAAGCTTGTTCAGGATTGTCCGAAGAACTGGTCCACTCTGTACTCGGTAATGCAACAGAAACTCCGGAAAAGTCCTTGTTCTAATGTGTGACGTGGATCTATGATCTTTTCAAAGAATCTCAGTGTTGGAGAGTTGAAAATCCAATCGGAATACATAGGCGATAGAAACCCATTTCTCGACGACAGCAAGAACGCCTCCCAAATTTGTTTACGTTGGAACTGGGATCATCACCACCACTATCGATTGATTGCTGATTGATTAGGACGATTCTCGTGAGGAACTCTCTCATACTTTCATGATAGGGGTAAGGGTGTTCACGCGGATGCTTCTGTCTGTTTCTAATCGGCATTGAGAGATCAGCTGGCTCCCAGACTTTTTCCCAAAGTGGTTGCATAGCTTTTTGCCAAAGTTCTACAGTAAAGTTAAACCGTTGTCCAGCCATCGCAAATTGTCATCTGGTATAAACATCCAACGAGGGAGATCCATGAACACACTTATCACACACTTATCGCTCCACAGTCCATAATAAGAAATTCTGTGATAGGACATAGAAAAAAGTATACACGACGTATTTTGTTATTCTGGAAGCAGGAAGGTGTCTCAGAGTCTCTTCTTTTTTCTCTTCTGAGGTTATTCCATGAAGGTGATGACACTGACTTCATCAGCAAAATTGACATCCTACTTGGTCATCTTCTAGCCCCGAGTAAATTTCGAGGGGGGTGGGAGGGGGAAAGGATCGATCTTTGAGATCTTGGGACATAGAAACTCAGGCATATCTAAATGAGTGCTGTGCAGCACCAGCACTTGATTAGAGCTCAAACCAGCGTGGGGTTTTACAGCAGTGTTTCATCCTCATAGCTATGGGTATTTTGATCGCAAAAATCAATTCGGGGGATCCAAAATCTTGCGGGCTATAGAGTAATTCCGTATGTGGCTGATAGTTCCGGAATTTTTTGAGATCGGTCCGGACACCCTTGATGGTACGGCGATATTTCGGTGGCCTGTCCCGATTGGAACGTAATGAGACAGCTCCTAAGTAATTTTGGGTCAAGTACAGTACTTCCTGTCATAATGCACTAAAGAACAATCACTTAATATGTTTTCTTCCGCAACAGCCAGTTTAACTCGTCGGGTCAGTGCCTAATAAGATGTTTCTGAAGCAACTGGGAATCCAAACGTATCAACTAGTCGTCTTGGTTAAGGTCACATCATAGTTTGAGTCTACACCCTATTCAATTGTTTAGAGCAAATGGAGATTCATACGTCCATCTGTGCCCCGGTTCTGATTCACTTACCTGCCCATGACTCAGCCATTAGCCCAAAGGACTGAATTCATTGTGATATCGTCAATTCTGGATCAGATCTTGGCAGGTGCTACTGGATCCCTGCACTACACCAGCACTAAGGATTGTGTTACGCACGCTATATAATGATGTTTTCTGTCTTCGTAATATCTCAACACCAATTTCCTCCCCGCCGAGGAAGTTGGCTCTGAGATAACAGACCAGCTATACAAGCCCAATCTTCAGCGACCCCATTCCAGAAAACAAGGCCCCAGGTGGAAGAGCTAGTAGGACTTTGGACAAGGTCCCCGGCTCCCATGCTAGGATATTGATTAAGGGCCCTCACCACATGGTGTTTATCACATCATCAAACCACCCTGCGGCTTCATAGTAACCAACTAATATTTCATCTGCGAAGATTCATTCATTCAGTTGTGCGGGGATAAGTGATTGAATCATAAGAAAAGTGGGTAACCATCGAGTACTGAAGGTAGTAGAAGTATTGGCCGGCGTTCTTCATGCAGCCTGTCTTGGCACTGCCGTCATTTCTTCTCATCATATACTGTATTCAAGGCACTGATTCTGTTCTCACTGTCACTGAATATAATGCTACACAACATGAACAGGGTTTAGCAGTGTCCCATTTGTAGTTCAAGTCATTACCTAATATGGCAATTGGTTAGTGTGATGTACTTACGCTAAATACCATTTTAGGCACAGGCTGTTTTGCTAATTGCCTTTCCGGGAAACCAATAAATGTGCGTCGATCTTTTCGACACCAAGTAGTTGGGAGCCATCTGTACTTCAACCACCGTTACTCGAACATAGGCTATACTCAAACACTACACAGTACATGGCAGACTAGTTTCCCTGTGCATAGTTGCATAGTTTTTCAGGCTCGGAGTCCTGCTCCACTGCTTGTGGAGATCCGTGCACAATATTTCGGCTCGGTTATTTTTCCTCGGAGGTTGAACCAGACACTTGCCGGACTGCATATGCTTACGAATGTCTATTATAGTTCAACTTCAGCCAGTGTGTGAGGACTGATACATACTGAGCAGTAGATGAGCTATTTTTAGTAAGAAGCTGCCAACCTAGCGCGAGGATAACGGAATGGAAGCGAGATTTTCTCAAACAGAACAATTAAACAATTGGCACATAGCCTAGTTCTGATGATAGGGCGATGTACTTGCATGGATTAAACATATACATTGCCATGTATAGGCTATGATATAACTTCTGGAATAAAGTGTAATATTCAAAAGAGCCGGATCAAAAACCCGGGCAAGTAGTACAATTATTTTCACTCGAGCTGGATGGAAATTTTGCAAGGCACCGAGGCCTCAAGAGATAGGTTTAATCTAGGATAAAGAACTGGGATGAATGAAATCAGATATAGCATCGCACCAATCTCAATGTACGACATGCTGATGGAAACTGAGTAGGAGTAAAGCATCCTCGACCTTGATGCCAGAGTATTGCGTGGCCAAAGACTTTTCCGGCTGTGCGTAAAAAGTAGAGTTATCAATAGGAATGGTAGTGGTGACCGTATCTGCGGCGGCAGCTGGTGATGGAGAAGGTGAATCGTCAGGAGATGGTGTCAGAATTTCATTATAATCTTCATCACTGCCGATGTCAGAAGCTGCAGGATGCATGTCATACTCATTGCAGGCCGTATGAGAATCAATAGATCCATCAAACAATGGCGAAGATGAAGTGGACGACCCGAGGGAAGGTGTGCCTGAGCGTGACACTGCTGCCGAAAAGAAACTATGATGGTCATCTTCATCATCACCACTTCCCGACTTTTTCGCTCTTTTCCGTGCAGTTTGGCGCAAATTTCGGAACCAATTAGTTACTTTGCCGACATCCCTGAATTAGGAGATCATGTAAACGGATAACCGAATCAGGTAATCAACTTACATGCCGATCTCTTGCGCGAGAGCAGAACGCTCTTCGATCGTGGGTGTCGATGTTTTTCTGAACAACTCTTTGAGTGCATCAAGTTGATATGGGACTGGCCGGGAACGGCGTGGCCGCGAAAACGATATGGACATGCTACCATATGGGGTTGTACTCCGGCGAGGAGTTCTCCGAGGAGACATGTCACCATCCATGGTGGAAGGACTAGGTGATCGTTGTTGATTTTGATGCACAAGAGAAGGTGAGTCTACAGGAGGACGAGGTAATGAAGGATGTTGTGTCGGAGGCGGCAAAGTAGAGTACTGTCGCATATCACGGGAATAGTCGGAGGGAGGTTTTGATGAAATTGAGATTTCATTATCTTCATCCCTTTTGATTTTCTGGGCCAGATTATGCTGATTCTGAAACCAATTTGATACACTCTGGTATCGCCTAATCAATCCGTCAAAACTGCTCTAGCTGGTAATAGATGCTAATATTACCCACATTCCTATGCGTTGAGCGAGAGCCTCCTTGTCTTCGTTAGAAGGGAAGGGATTAATACTGTATAGTCTCTGCAACTGGTCTACCTGGTCTGAGGAAGGCCGCAATCGCATATAGCGAGCAACATTACTCTCAGACATATGATGTGGCTGCTCAAAAGGAGGAAAGTCCGCAGCAATGGCAGGAGAGGCACGGCTGTAAGGGACGGAATAATTTTCATCTGGGTAATCCTCGAATGCCGGCCGATGCGGAGGATAAGATGTAGGCTGATAATGTACTGGGATGGAGTTAGTGGGCTGGGATGCTCCAGCTAGAGCAACACCTTTGGAGCGTTTCTTGGTCGATGCCCGTTTGTTCTGGAACCAGGCATTGACCGTCTTAGTCTCCCTGTCATAATGAGTGCGAGTCTCGAACATGAGGATTGAATACTTACATTCCAAGGCGCTCGGCGAGAATAGAGCGAGCCTCAAGAGAGGGATGCTCGTCATGGACGAAGAGCTGGTTGAGGGCGACAAGCTGGGCAGGGGAGTGACGGTGTCTTGGTTTCTTCTGAGGCTTAGAGCCGAGGTCGGGGAGGGAGGCAGAATGTTGGTTGGCCATAAGAGGAGAGACAAGTTGGAAGATTGAGAATCAAATGTATTACAAAGGCGCAGACAGGGCGATACATATAAGAATGCATAATGAATGCAGACGCTTTTAGAAAGTCAGTCCGATAGGTATAACAACGACATTCCCACGGACCACTGCTCCATCGCATGTAAAATCTGATCGATCCGGTGTCTGATCATTCTGCTGCAGACCGAAACACACCTCCTCTCTGCGCTGTGCAGCTGCTCGGCGAGAGCAGAATTACCGTGCTGCTAGGTCTCAGTAATTCACAAATTCACACAGCCGTCCTCGGCTCTTCTCTCTTCCCTGGCGTCCGCAGTCGCCGACCAACGCACTGTCCATTCTACAGTATAGGTCATGTGATCTATGAACAGTGTTCACTCTCCGAGACTTCCTCATGATCAATATTCCGTATCCACGCTCCAATAGAACCCCTACTTGACATATCAGCAAAAGGTATGTCTAGCTATAGCAGCAACACTCACAGGAACCCTTCGTGCCGAAGGAACAGTGCTCGTTTTGTACCCTTGCTCCAGAACCGGATAGCATATGATAGTGTTGCAATAGTTGCAGCATGTCCTGCCGGATAGACCTTCAGCTATTTTCGCTTAGCCAATCATAGGCACGCTATACCTCGAATAAAACATCCGCCAAAGTATATCCTATCCAGATTGTACTTTTCTGCATTCATGTATCTACAATCGATTATCAGATTCAACCCTCCAGTGACGTATCTTGTTACTCACGCAATCTGTCCAATGTTATTCGATACAGCGTAGAGCAGACTCTTGCTGATGTCTTCTGGAGAGAACGTTTTCTTCTTGCTACCTTTTTTAAACACTTTACCGACAGTGCTAGCGATCATCGTCGATTTCAGACCAAGTTTGTTGTAGTCTTGACCATAAATATCCCCAACAAGCATATCGACCGTCGAGTTGTCTCCTCGTTCTGACAACGCTAACATCTCTGTCCACATTCAACAGGTCAGTTTTTGAGTGACAAACTGACCGAGAGTGCGCCATACCATCGAAACTCCCCGCTGGTGTCAACAGGCTTAATAAACCCCACAGTGTCCCTCCTCCCAACGATGTACCACTCACACGCTCGAAATTTCCCCCCACGTCCACTTTGATTATCGACACGCCCGAGCCGATATTCACCAACAGACAGGGTAGTTGGGGCATCAGATTCGATTCAAATGTAACGCTATACTTGGGGGGATCCGGGCTTGGCCGTTCAAAGTCATCATTCTGCAGTTGCGGGTGGACTACTGTTTGGATAAGTTCGTCCGAGAAGTAATACGCTTCATCTGGAATAAGCGTTATGAACTTGAGTCCTTCAATCAAACACTCCATTTCATCTTCCCGCCTCACTTCTACCTGTAGCTGTTCCTTGAACAGTTGATCAAACTTGAGTGCACCTCCTCCCGTCGTCATGATCTTTACTCCTCTTCGCATTTCCTCGATTGACACTGCATTAACTTGGGCCGAGCGTTCGATCAATTCCTGAATGAACCTCACACACGCATCTATGTTGTCCGTCTCGAAGCGCTCAAAATTCAACGATCCGCCTGGAAAATGCTGTGCTGTCCGTCGCAGTGCCGTGTCTTTCAACAACAGTCCATTGTCAAGGCCGGAAAATCCATTTCCCGACAGATTTTGGCCATCAAGGACAAGGGGCGTTAGGGCTCCGTTGAGTCGTGTAGATGTCGAGGGAGTGGGGGTAGAGGGGACGCTATTCGGGTTCTCGTCGGAAGGAGACCATGATCCCGATGTCGAGATATCGTTTCCTGTACCCAATCCTCGTGTGGCAGCTATTGAAGGAGATGAAGGAGGTTCTGGTGATCGTGTAAAGTAGACAACTTTGGCTAAAGAACCACCGACCTGCGTAATTTCATTTTTCTCTAGTTGATTGATCAGTAAATAATGAAGGAGGACTTACGTCGACAGCAATATGAGAGACAGGCTCAATGTAGTTAGGCAGATATATTCCTCTGCTGTCGCGCGTCTACAGGTTTCTGTGACGTCTGTCGGTTTGAATATTGCCATGGGGTTGCTCACCTCGGGGGATTCTTCTGATAAAATCACAGCACCTCTAGTGTCGACGTGAATGACTTTTGCTGAAGGCAGATACGATGTGGACGACATCGGTCAAAGTAAGAACGAACAAAAGTGATCCGGCGATAAATCGTGGTTATCTTAGTACATAATATCATTAACATATCATTGACCATATCATTGACTCGCACCCTCCGGTAGCTGTAACAACCCGTGCTCTTCTATGTGCTCTTCTATGCTCTTCGGCTCTTCCTTCAACCGAATAAAGGGTCTTTCTGTATGGAGATTATCGGTTGCTACATCAATTCGATTCGATCGAATTCACTGTGATAACTGGATATATTTGTATACGAGGTCTAACCGCCGACAGCTGCGAGAACAAGACTACAGACCTCCTGCTTCTCCGCGCGGACACCGAGCTCTAACGTTACACCCTCCCCTCGAGAATATGTCATACGACACCGCACAAGCACCTTCCCACCACCACCAACCACCAGACCTGAGAGCTGTAGTGTGTGGACTGACGTTGATGAAGGTGTTTCAGTACCACCAAGGGCTTCCATATTCAGCACTTCAATTATAGAGTCGCAAGCAGCTGCAGTGCGGAGAAATAAGCACGTCGTCATGATCATAAGTTATCTATGGTCTGCCGTACCTTTGAGGTTGTCCATAGCAGATAAAGCGAAGGTTTCAGTCGCGTTTGGGCCAGATCGTAGTCGATCCCATTCTGCACCGAATGTAGCATAGCTAGGGATAATGTAGTCCCCACCAGCGGTCAACTCCACCTCCTCCAATTGGTATTCATCCTCATAACCTTCTTCTTCTGGTTCACCAGTGGAGGGATCAAGTTCCTTGCTAATAAACTTGAGTGTGCACTGGAACGGAGCCAGCGCGTATTGCTCAGGATCATTACGCGTAAATGAGACGTAAACAATGCTGGGCGAGGTTGTTGTCGTAAGCGAAGGCAAGGGGATAATGAAATCCTCCGTCAGAGGAGAATCTTCTGATGTCGGTTGCATGATGACGGAAACTTGCTCTAATACGGTATCCGGCATTGTATTTGACACATTGAACTGAACAATGAGATTAGCTAACGTCAAGTTTAGCAGAAAAACGAAAAAAACAGATACCTGAAATACAATATGTCCTTTGAAAATGTGTTTTACGCAAGTCACTTGATATTCAGTCTCGCTTTCAGTAAGCTGAACCGCCTTGGCGCTACTGTTAAGAACAGGTCCATATTCCGCAAATTCTGGAACCTCTGCAAGTTGCTGTATATAAGCGGATTGCTGTTCTGCTGTCGAAGGCGCGACAGGGGCCTCTAAGACTTTTTTAGGAGCGGGAACGCCAACCGTATCGAGCATGCTCGGACCTGATTTTCATCGTCAACTCAAGACTAGCACATGGACCGACACATTGCAGATCGTCAATATGACACTTACGAGCGGCTTCTTGGGCAGCCTGGGCTCGGCTAATTTTGGGTACAGCGGATACATCAAAGTGTCGGGCAGCCGCATCAGGGTCTTTGACGTATGCAACGAGTTTAGTCTCCAGATTCATGAGCGAGAACACGGATTCTATGATAAATGTTTATAAATAACATGGATCCCGTTAACATGCACGCCCGTCTTACCTGATTTCACGTAGACATCAGCAAGCTCCGTCTTCTGGATAACCTTCAGATACATGGCAGCACGGTCGCGAACTTCATCATCCACGTCATCAAGGCACCTTGTAGAACCACCATTAAGTAAAGCACGCTCCTGAATGATCAATGACAACAATGACAAGGAATAACTGACCTACTCAACAGAACATGTATACTCCTCTGCAGACTAACGTCTGACGTATCAACACCAAACTTGGCCAGGCTCGTGACTGCAGCAGCTCGAACAGTGGCATTCTCTAAAACGACTCGGTTATAGATGAAACGGATATACTTTGCAGGTTGCGGTGATTTGGGTCCTTCAACGCCCAAGAGATGAAGAATGCGAACAGACAACTTGGTAAACTCGCAATCTTCAATGAATTCACAGAGATGTGACAAAGCTTGCTCTTTACACTCGGAAATGAACTTGATCATATCGAACACAGCTTCAACAACGGCACGTTTGAAGTCATAACCACCCTCATCACGGAGAACCCCAGAGAGGAACCCTAGCATAGACACGTGTTTTGCAGGGAACTTGAGACAAAGGGACCGAATAGCATCCACAATAATAACCTTGAACTCATCGCTGATCTCAGCCATGAAACCAGTGATCTGTTTAATTAGTCGATCGACGGAGGCTTCATTCCCAGTCTGTATCAGAATTCAGTTCATCGCATATATCAGGTTGAAACAGCTTCAATTTACCTTCAGGAGAGTGGTGATAGCATAAGTAGCGACACTGCGGTTGGGATCCGCAATTAGGTTTTCGAGGTCGACATTGCAAGTTGCCACACTACTGGGATGAGCCAAAGCAAGTGTGGCGAGAGTACGAGTTGCAGCAAATTTGAGCACAGGTTTAGGTGAAGAGAGGAACAGCTGTAGTACTATGAAGATATGAGCAATACTTAGTCAAAAAGACATCGGATCCCTCACCCGCAATAGCCTTTGTGAGTTGCTGAGGATTAACGTTCCTCATCTCGCAAATAGCCCGAGAAGCCTCAAAGTTGACCATATCACTCTTATGACGCAACCATCCCTCGAGGAGATCAAGCATTTGTTTCTGGACACTGAGCAATGAATATTCATTTGATATCGATCGTGCTATCAGAAGAAAGCACCAAAAATGGACATACTTTGGGTCCTCCTCCATAACCTTAGCTGCATAACGAATCAACATACAGAGTGCCATCGGGTTCTTCAGAGTTGTGCCTCCACCATTCTTGCCTCCACCAAGCTGTTGAATCATCTTAGTGACTGCCATCCTATCTTGCTGTCTGATTTGGTACAGCAGTCCAAGCCCCTGGTACTGCATGATATAACTCGTCGATTGAATTGTTTGCGGTCCATTTTGTTGACTGCTTCCACCGAATCCAAGATATCCACCACTCCCACTGGATCCAAAGAAACTACTTGACTGTTTAGCATTGACAGCCTCCTGTGCTTCGTTCACCCAGCGTTTAACAACATCCTTGGCATTAGGGTAAAGATGATAGGCCGAGACGAGAGCAGCCGTGGAGATGGAAGGATTGCGATCGACAATAGCAGCTTTGAAAAATCGTTCAACACCTTGCGCCATTGAAGGCTTTTTGGTAGCATTAAGTCAATGCTCTGTCGAAGAAAGAAGGAAGACCTACATCGATGATTCGGCATAATGCCCTGATAGCATTCGGTCGGTAAATGACTTCTGAATTTGGTTGCATATCCTTCATGATACTGCTAGTGACCATAATGACATCTTCTGCGGTAGTAGCGAGTTCTTTGATAGCGAGATATACCGCCTGCCTGAGTGCACTCTGCAATTATTCACTTCTCAGGAAGGGACCATATACTCAACATTATCCTACACTCACATCCTTGTGCTGGAATAGCTTTGTAGTACCAAAGAATAGTGTTGTCGCCTCCTGTGTACCAAAGGTCTCACCAACATAAAGCAGATAAACGATCCGTGTCAACAAGGCTCTGCATTTCCGTGGACTGATTGGAGAATCATTGAAAACACGAGCCTCCTGAATAATTGTAGTTTTGTTGTTATAGTATGAGCTCAAGCCGCTCTCATCCTCCTTTTTGGAGGCAAAAGACAGGGCTAAAGAAGTCATGGCAAGGGAACTGGGATCGTTCACCAAGCCGTGGAAGATTTGTTTACAGCATGTTTGGTCATGTCGTCAATAAATCGCTTCAATCTATTCAATGACTGATACTCTGCATCTGGGCTAGTAAACTACTCTGCGGGTAAAGTACCAGAAGTCATACTCGTACAAGGTCGCAAGGAGGTGCATGAACCAAAAACAATCTCAGCCTACATTTCAGGAACATACCCATGCAGAGAAACCCGACCAGACGCGACGCCCTCTCCCATCCCGCTCGCCTTTGACTGAAGGAGGCCAAAGTGGAGGAGAGGAGGACAACAAATGCAATGGGAAATACGAGAAAGGATCAGCAAAGCGAAAACGCCTCGGAAGGAATGTGTATGGGAAGAGGGCAGTAGAAGAAGTAAGAAATGGATAACGGAAAGAGACAAATTTTCCGAATCGACAGGGTACGGGCGCTACAATGAAATTATGTTCGACAGCAAGGATAAAGGAAATGAGGCAACCACTCGCATCTCACCAAGATAAAACCGACGAGCAGTGAGGGGTCTGAAAAGAAACAGCGTCCGTATAAAGAACATGAAGCCAGATAGAGCCATGCCAATGTATCGGATATTATTGTTGCCCGTCATATTCATATTCAGAACGGGCGTGACATTGTGAAGCTGGGGAGACGTGGACGGGATGGAACCAATTGCGCAATCTTGAACTGGGCTGACTACTGGGCGTGCCCCGACGGAATACCGTCCAATAACCCTTCCTCCCCCGACGCCTTCCTCCCATGCAACTCCTATGCGATGGGAAACCGACATTCCATTGATCACCAATACCGAGCGGAAAATTGCACCTGCCCCCCACCCCCCACTCGCTCGGCCACCTGGGATGCGCATACCGAACAGAGGCGCCAAAAAGTCTTCATTCTACCGTTTACCAAAGTTCGGCATCACGACCGCGAGTAACGCGCTGCTGACCTACTGCGCCCGGAGCCTGTTGAGCCTGGCGGGCGTGCGAGCGAAGCCTACTGATTCATAAGCGTACCGGATGAAGGCAACTATAGCTTACTTACATGCGGTCACTGGTACGATGTTCATCCTCCTCTTGCACGACCTTCCTGCGACCAGTAGGTGCCTTGGAGCCGCTGCTCGCACCAGCGTCCTCCTGGGTGTTGCGTTGAACACTCCAATCAAAGACATAATCATACTGATAGCCTTCACGAACGAAAAGATCACGGAAAAGCTTGCGGAGATAGGAATAATCAGGCTTATCATCGAAACGGAGAGCGCGAGTATAATTCAAGAAGATGCCAAACTCGTTGGGGAAGCCACGACAAAGGAGGTCAGTTGGAGTAGTCATCTTTTTTTCCATTATACGGTCATATTTTTGCTTCTTGGTCGCAGCCTTGAGACCTTGCCACGGAAGAGCACCACGGAGAAAGTACATGAGGACGTAAGCAAGCGATTCGAGATCATCGCGACGGGCTTGTTCTACACCAAGGTGGGTATTGATGGAAGTATAGCGGGCGGTACCCGTGAGATTCTTATTTTCTCGGTACGGAATATGAAGGTGAGTCCTCGTATCACGGTATTTCTTGGCCAAACCAAAGTCAATTACATTGACCTGATTGCCACGTTTTCCAATGCCCATTAGGAAGTTGTCTGGCTTGATATCACGGTGGATAAAATTGCGCGAATGAATATATTCGATGCGAGAAATCTGAAGACGAAGTCAGAGAAATAAGAGACATACGCGGCTGATGCAGCATACCAGTTGATCGGCGAGGAGGAGAACGGTCTTGAGACTGAATTTGCGGTTGCAAAAATTGAAAAGATCCTCAAGAGAGGGACCAAGCAGATCGAGAACCATGGCGTTGTAGTCACATTCCGTACCATACCAGCGAACAAAGGGAACACCGACACCACCTGCAAGGGTCTTGTAGACTTTGGACTCGTACTCGAGCTGGGGGTGCTTGGCTTTGACTGATTCAAGTTTGATCGCGACCTCTTCACCAGATATGATGTTTATACCAAGATAGATGTCACCTGAGAAATAGAGAGCATCAGTGGCGGGGCTCCAAAATGGAGAGAGTATCGGACTGACCAAAGGAGCCTGAACCGATCTTCTTTCCGAGTCTGTACTTGCCACCCACCCGGAGGTCAAGCCTGAGTGTGGAGGTATCTGTCATGCTCGATTGAAATTTACAGCTGTAGAGAGAACGCGACGTGAGTACAAAAAAGAGCGATAGAGGGGAGGGAAAAGGAGGAAAAGAAGAAAGGGTGGGATTTGTAGAGCGCTTGGGAAAAGCTGGAGAACATGTAGATCAAATGCTGTGACTGGGCGGCTGACGGGGCTGACTAACAAACTAGCTCTCCAGCGCACCCGAGCAATTCAGCACCTGCATGGCGCATGCTGGCCCGCCACGTTGGCTGCTGCCCCGAGGCATGCCGAGGGACACTGGACAGAACTAAAAGATCAGAAAGGCAGGGAAAGTAGGAGCTCACCAGAAGAAAGAAACAAGTTTTGAAGGAGAACAAGGATGGAGAGAGAGAGCTTTAAAGGTGTGGCCAGGAGGCTGCAGTCAGCGCCAGCCAAGCTGTGTTGGCGGAGTTTGAATCTCATCGATTGGATCATTCTCTATGCATTTTTCACTCCTTTTATTCTTGGTCCCCGAGCTTTCATCGGTTACTCCCGGCAAAGTATCTAGGTATCATCCTGTGGCGGGCTCGGATTTTCTTTTTTTGTTCTGCAAAGGCCGGGAGGTAAACGGTTGCCGTCCCAACAAAGTCAATCATTTCACAACGGTCACGCTATCACTTGATTATTTCTGGTCAGAGCTGCTGCTCCCAGACTACCATTCTTTCATAGTCTGTCACTCCTTTTATCTACTGCCATGGCTTACCACCACAACGATCCCTACGCCCGTAAGCTTCTTTCTGCGGACTCTCCATATACGTCCTGATCCTCTACTCCCATCAGAATACTCCCAACAAGGCGAACGCAGTGACTATGCCAATTGGGACTCAAAATCATATCAAAGCAGCTTTGCTGGGTCCCAAGCGCACCTGGTGCCCTATGATCTGTCCCAGGTGTCGGTCTCACAACACCATGTCCCTCCTGTTCCCTCTGTCCCTTATCAGCAGTACCCGCCAACTCAGCATCTTTATCCCCAGCACACAGGTTATTCTGATGCACAGGAAAAGCTTCTCAAGCGGAGGTCTGTCCGCCAGGTCAACCTTGACAAGGGAAATCTCGTTATTGAAGTTCCCGTACCGAGCTCCATCATCCCTGCCAGCACGCAGGGCTCTGAGCGGGATGAGATGACCAAGCTGAGATACACTGCTGTCACTTGCGATCCTGATGACTTTAAAGCATTGAAATACTCACTAAGACCCTACCTCATGGGTCGTCGAACCGAATTATTTATTGTTATGACCATGTACAATGAAGACGAGGTCCTCTTTGTGAAAACTATGAACGCGTACGTAGTCCTGAGTACCACTTTGTTTTTCTCATTCATGGATTTTTGGCAGCGTCATCAAGAATATTGCTCATCTCTGTAGTCGAGATCGCTCCAAGACGTGGGGCAGAGATGGTTGGAAGAAAGTCGTCGTCTGCATTGTCTCCGACGGCCGAAGCAAGATTAACAGACGCACCCTTCAAGTCCTTACTCTGGTGGGTACCTCCGTCACCGATTTTTATCCGACTCAACATCTAATTGTCTCCATCAGATGGGTTGTTACCAAGAGGGTATCGCCAAGGATTCAGTTGCTGGGAAAGATGTGACAGCACACATCTTCGAGTAAGTCTGTTCTCCCTTGTGACTGGGGCAGTCGTTGATGTTGATGGCAGATATACCACGAGCGTCGTTGTTACAGAGACCGGTGAAGTATCTCAGGGGTTATGTCCTGTTCAAGTCCTCTTCTGTCTCAAGGAACAGAACAAGAAGAAGCTCAACAGCCATCGCTGGTTCTTTAACGCGTTTGGTCCTATCATTGAACCCAACAGTAGGCTGCTGTTCGCTGTTCAATGTACTATGTACTCAATTTGGCAGTTTGTATACTCCTCGATGTCGGTACCAAACCCACGGGAACATCCATTTATGAACTCTGGAAATGTAAGATAACAATAGTCTCAATGATTTCATATTTCATGAATGATCATGATAGGCTTTGACAAGCATTCAGGTGTGGGTGGTGCTTGTGGAGAGTAAGTCCCGATATTGTGTCGGAAGTCTGTTAGGATTGAAGAAGGTACCAGAATATGTGTTGACACAGGCCGTGGCTGTAGTCTCCTGTTGACAAGTCCTCTTGCAGCCTCGCAGAACTTTGAGGTAATTTGATCGCAATACGTCACTCTAATCGTCCCTCATCATGCTGTCCATTGCAGTATAAAATTTCTAATATTCTTGATAAGCCTCTGGAGGTGCGTTTTTGTATCTGTACTATTTCAAGACCTCTTGATGACCATTTTCAGAGTGTATTTGGCTACATCAGCGTGTTGCCTGGTGCGTTCAGTGCATACCGCTACAAAGCTCTCCTCAATGGCCCGGATGGAAAGGGGCCTCTGGCGTCCTATTTCCGAGGTGAGACTATGCACGGCGGATCTAGCTCAGCAGGTCTCTTTGAGGTGGGTTTAGATGATTGATTCGCATAGAATGCGCGAATCTTACGATCAGTTAGCGAAACATGTACCTTGCCGAGGATCGCATTCTTTGTTTCGAAATTGTTACCAAGAAGCGTGAGGCCTGGACGTGAGTCTTATCCATGTCTTGGTTGGTATCACCTTTTGACTTGTGATGTAGCCTCAAGTATGTTAAGTCTGCCAAGGCATCGACCGATGTTCCGACCACAGTCAGTACCCTTGTTTTTAACGTCATCTGAGGCTCAACGTTTTCGAAGGTACCGGAGTTTATCTCCCAGCGCCGTCGTTGGTTGAATGGTTCTCTATTTGCTTCAATCCATGCCACTGTCTTCTGGTTCCGGATTTGGACATCTGGACAAAACATCTTTCGCATGATTCTTCTTCAGGCAAGCCATCTCAATTGTGGACTTTTTTGTCCTTTGCTCACTTTTTATACTGTAGATTGAATTTATTTACAATGCTATGCAGCTTTTATTCACATGGACCTCTTTGGCTAATTACTACCTGGCGTTTTTCTTTGTGAGTCTAACACAGGCTTGGCCCAGGAGGAAAATTCACCTGTTTGCTCGTAGTTGGTTTCCTCCGCCACCGCCGATGTTCAAACAGACCCATTCAAGTTTTTGAGCCGTGGGGCGGGAAAAGCTGTCTTCGAAGTCTTCTTGAATCTTTATATCTGCATTCTTTTTGTGGTTCTGGTTTGTTCTCTTGGAAATCGACCCCAAGGTTCAAAATGGGCATATACGATTGCGATGTTATTGTTTGGACTTTGTAACATCATTGCGGTATGGTGTGCTGGATACACGGTTTACCTTGCAGTTCCCCATGACATCAAAGGCTGGGAGGATTTTCCAGAGTAAGCCTGGATCCAAGTCGTGAGAATGGGTAGCTGATCATGGATTTCTTTTAGCTTGATTCAGCACAATCGAACGTTCCAAGAAATATTTGTTGCTGTCCTTGCTACCTATGGTCTCTATTTTATCAGCTCGTTCATGCATTTTGAACCCTGGCACATGTTCACCTCGTTCACGCAGTACATGTTCTTGCTCCCATCCTACGTCAACATTCTCATGATGTATGCCATGTGTAATTTGCATGATGTAACATGGGGTACTAAAGGAGATAACGGAGCCGTGAAAAATCTTGGAGGGGCTAAAAAAGTGAAGAGTGATGATGGAAAGGAGATGATGGAAGTGGAATTACCGACTGTGAGAGAGGATATTGAACGACTTTGGAATGCTTCCAGAAGTGCGCTCAAGATGAAGCTGCCTTTGGAGAAACAACATAGGGATGCTGTTACAAAACAGGCAGATCACGATAGGAACAGTCGGACGAATGTTGTTCTTGCCTGGGTCGGCTCGAATATGTGAGTTTTTTTGGAGACAAGTAAGAAGAAACAATTGGTAAAAAACTGATCTTATCGCGATTCAAGGTTGATGATCCTCGTCTTTACATCCAAGGCGTTTCAAGATTGGGCAGCGACTCATATCACTGCTGAAGGGACCGCATTTAATCCATACTTGACTTTTCTCTTTTTCGCCTTGTAAGTATGGAATATTCTTTCTTCCTTCTTGATTAGGAATAATGACGATTGCTTGCTTTTTTCTCCAAAAGTGCTGGTCTATCGGCGATACGTTTCACAGGGTCACTTGTGTATCTTCTACTCCGACTCATCGGTTTCTAGAAAAGAAAAAAAAAGCTTGTAAGAAAGTGATCGATCGATGTATGTCATTTGTGGACTTTGTAGATATTGTTTTTTTTCTTGGAGATTTGTCACTGTCGAATTGTCAAAGGAACAATTCCAGTTCAACTCGTAAAATGATATTAAATATAATAATAATGAACTGGTTGGTATACTTGAAAGAAAAAAAAATGGTTCAAGAAAGATGGTGATAAGGGTATGTCAACGTGGATGTTTTAGAAGATACAAATTCGAACTGGGAGATTTCAGAACTGGGTCGGGTCTCAATAGACGATCGTGAAGATCCCATCGATAAGTGAGGTGAACCCGATGGCACCTTGTGCGATATCGACATCGCAGAGTCAGTCGACCAAGTTGTCGATCTTGACTCTAGTTGGATACGATCACTATGGTTGGGTATTGACGTCGGCCCAGTTTTCAACCTCCCTCCAAGGAACGGTATTTCAGTCAAGGAAGACTTGACAGAATGGAAACTGGGTCGCGCGCTAAAACCTTGATGACTCGATTTGTCAACACTCGACCGAGATTGTGTCATGGTCGGCGGAAGAACAGGTATTTGTTTTGACTTTGAGAAGGCCTTGAGGATTGACTTGGGACCTGTCAATTTGTCTTTTTCAAGTGATGATGGCTGCAAGTGAACTGGAAGGGTCGCGGGTACGGCAGGAGAAGGAGGCAGAGGGATGTAGGCAGGTGATGGTGATGACGAATTGGACATGTGCACAGGATAAGGTGATTCCTGGTCAAATTGGAATCTGCTAGCGACTGAAGTCCCTCGAGGAAGCAGCTGCGCAGTGACGATCGGGAATGTCGGTTCCTTCCGACTGGATGAATGATTCTGAGTGACGGGATGTGTTCCGAGGGTGGAAGAGGGTGAAAGGTGGCGGATCTGGTTCGATTGGGGTACGTTCAGCTGATCGTAGAAAGGACGGTCCTGTGTTGATGATGGCCCAGACGGAGCCAGGAAGGAGGAATAAGCTAGAGGAGGAGGGTCAAGTTGGACATCGGGCAAGTCGATGGTCTCCTCAAAAGGACGTTCGGGCCTGACGGGAGGGACTTGGTGATGTGATGGATTATTGAGGGAATTTGACGACTTGTTACTTTTCCTCCACAGTCTCTTGATGCTACGGACGGTCATTAAAGTTGACTTCACACTTGGTTTGGCAGCCTCAGTAGAGGTGATGGTGATAGAATCAGCGGAGAAACGGCTGACAGTGGGAGATGGAGATCGAGACGGGGGGGACTCTTCATCCTCGACGACTGGAACGAGGGCCATGGAAGGTGTATTGAGGGAGGATGACTCGCCGAGCTGAGACGAAGAACTGGACAAGGGCGGAGTAGGGTCAGGAGAGAAGCGGGCAAGAAGGTCAGGAGAAGGGACCTGAGATTGTGTAGGAGAAGAGTTGGTAGGGAGTGGTTGAGGATGAGGAACGGGTGAGGGGTGTGAAGGACTGGAGACGGGAAGCGATGAGGATGAGTGTTTGTTGGAGGACGGAGCTTGCGGAGGCGATGACTGGAGATCTGCATCGAGGACGCGAGGAGAAAGCTGAGCCATGGTCTAGGGGAGATGTCAGAGGAGGAAAAGGATTAAGGGACCAAGTTACGAACGCGTTCGATTTCGTCGAGTTTTGCTTTGAAAAGAAATTGGCTGTGGCGTTGGTCGTTGGGGTCATCCTAAAGAGAGAGAGAGAGAGGATAAATAGGGAACAAGGAGGACGGAGAAGAGACGAACGTCGTGAAAATCAGTATCGAGGTCGTCATAAACAGTGCCAACCCTCTTGTGGTGGTGGTGGTGATGAGACCTGAGCCAGGGTTGGTACCAGAGGGCGATGTGAGGGTCTATGTCAAGCTTGAGTTTTGCGAGAATGGGAATGGAGTCGGGAGAGGGAAGGTCGGAGGAGGAGAGACGGGGCTGGACAACTCTAGCCCAGATGTGGCGCCAGGTGAGTTGGGAGAGGCGGGGCGGGGGGTCGTTGTCAGTGACGAGGGAGATAACGAGGCCGAGGATGCTAGGAAAAGCGTACTCGCGTGCAATGGCAGAGAGCAGGGCATGAAAGGAGGGGTAAACAGGGACCAGGATGGGCGGACAGGGAAGAGGCGGGCAGGGGAGGACATGCAGGAGAAAGGGGGAGGATGGGGATTGCGGCGAACAGCGAGGGACGGTGCCAGGCACTGGCGTGGGCACTCCAAATGCATTCGCGAGTTTTGCCAGACGATGAGGAGAGAGGGGAGTACGGGGAGGAGGCCAGGAGGACGTCATAGTATACGAGTCAGTGTCCGTATAGTCAGAGTCGGTGTAGTAGTTTTAGTCAGACAATGTAGTTAGACAATGTAGCCAGACAATAGAGTCAGACAATAGAGTCAGACAAGAGTCGGACAATTTAGTCAGTGTCAGTATAGTCGGTGTAGTCGGTGTAGTCTAGCCAGTATCGTCAGTGTATTCTAGTCAAAATCGTCAGTGTAATCGTTGTAGTAATCAGACAATGTAGTCAGAGTCAGTGTAGTATAGTCAGTGGTCAGTATAGTCAGTAGTCAGTATAGTCAGTAGTCAGTATAGTCAGTAGTCAGT
>Ga0153924_1000140_pt1 | contig 47779 bp, 45 predicted proteins | sample TSNJ008MetaG_FD_104709 | JGI IMG/M metagenome (GOLD analysis project Ga0153924, IMG submission 104709) | Attine ant fungus gardens microbial communities from New Jersey, USA - TSNJ008 MetaG | ecosystem: Host-associated > Fungi > Mycelium > Unclassified | place: USA: New Jersey, Wharton State...
GGCCGATGCAGCCCCGAGTAAGAATCCATCACGAAAAGATATTTTCATAGCGATTCCTCCATATCATCTTTATATAATTGTCAGTATTTTGTTATAGTTTAACATAGTTTCTGTTGGAAAAACATAAAAACATATAAAAATGTGAAAAAATATTAATAATAAATAATCTTTGTTGTAAAAAGTATACTAAGATTAATATTGGAGAAATGCTTCGAAAACAAAGATGCTAAAAACAGGAAACTATGATATACTAATATAAATTAAGGCAGTGTTGATAGATGATGAATATAAACGAAAAGAGGGTGCTATTAATATGTTATACAGAGAACTTGGTAAAACCGGTCAAAATGTCAGTGTAATTGGACTTGGTTGCGAGCATCTTGACGGGAAACCGTATACACAGGTCAAAGATACGATTGAAACCGCACTGGAACAGGGAATCAATATTTTAGATGTTTTCATGCCGGGAAAAGAAATTCGGGAGAATATCGCAAAATCACTGGGAAACAAGCGTGATCAGGTAATGATACAAGGGCATATCGGTTCCACGGATGTGAACCAACAGTATGATATAAGCCGGGATATGCCCACAGTACAACGTTATTTTGAGGATATCTTGCGTATTTTTGGCGGTTATATTGATTTTGGGATGATGTTTTTCATTGATACTGAAAAAGACTACAAAAATGTTTTTGAAACAGGTTTTGCCGATTATGCAGAGCGGCTTAAAAAACAAGGTTACATAGGGCATATCGGCTTTAGTTCACATAATCCGGAAACAGCCATCAAGGTGATCAACACAGGTCTGCCTGAAATGATGATGTTTAGTATCAATCCTGCGTTTGATATGCTGCCATCTGAAGAATATATCATTGATCATTTAGGCAAAGGTCTGGACACAGAAATGTTACGGGGGATTGATCCCATGCGCGCCAGGCTCTACAAGCTCTGTTCGCAAAAGCAAATCGGAATTACGGTGATGAAAACTCTTGGAGCAGGCAAGTTACTGTCCCCGGATCATACGCCATTCGCCAAACCGCTGACGGTACCGCAGTGTATTCACTATGCACTGTCCAGACCATCTGTGGATAGCGTGTTACTTGGCTGCCAAACGCCGGAAGAGGTGCTGGATGCTGTCCGTTATTTTGACCTGGACGATTCGAAGAAAGACTATGCCGAGGCTCTTAGTACCATGCGCAATGATTTTAAGGGCAATTGTGTATATTGCAGCCACTGCCAGCCCTGTCCGGTGGGAATCGACATTGCATCTGTCAATAAGTATTTGGACATTGCCCGCCTGGATGCTGCCAACGTTCCTCCATCTGTCCATTCTCACTATTTAAGCATGTCCCATAATGGGAATGAGTGCATTAGCTGTGGCAAATGTGAGAGCCGCTGTCCCTTTGGCGTGCCGATAATGGAAAATATGAAGGAAGCAGAAAGGCTGTTGGGATTACAAGCGTAAGACTGATATGGAAGAATTAAGATATGAGGAGAATTTACAGTATGAAAAAACGAATCATTCAAATAAATGAAATTTCTATTGCAGTTGTGAACAGTGAGCAAGTTATTATAAAAGATTCACAGTCTGCATTGGATTTCATGTCAACGATAAGTTATTACGATAAATGTGATCGGATTGTAATCAACAAACAGGCTATTACCGAAGAATTTTTCAAATTAAGCACGGGTATTGCAGGAGAAATTCTTCAAAAGTTTATTAATTATTCTAAGAAAATTGCAATTGCAGGAGATTTCTCAGTATACCCAAGCAAACCTTTAAAAGACTTTATTTATGAGTGTAATCGTGGAAATGACATTTTTTTTGTGGCAGATGAGCAGACGGCAATCAATAAGCTTGCAAACGCATTATAAGCAATATTTTGTTTATGATAGGAGTTTGGATTTTTGTTTGACATTCTTTCATCATGTACTATAATGATAAAAGAAAGTATTCACGCAAGAAAAAAATAGTACTTTACGGAGGAATATGTATGGCAAAAAAAAATGAACATGCGGCAATCATTATTGATAAAAGTGAATTAGATATGAACTCTCCTGTTCCACTCTATGAACAGCTTGCAAAAATCATAACACGGAAAATAGAAGACGGTCTGTTAAAACAGGGAGATATACTTCCGACAGAGATGTATTTATGCGAGACCCTGGGCTTGAGCCGCTCTACAGTCAGAAATACGATGCTGAAGTTAGAACGGGAAGGCAGGCTTACCAGGAGAAGAGGAAAAGGAACTTATGTAACAGTGCCTAAGTTAAGACGCAGTCTGAATAATATGTATAATTTTTCTCTGGAAATGAATATGATGGGGCAGAAGCCAAGTTCACAATTGATATCATTCCATGTTGAAAAAGCTGATATTGTTACTTCAGAATACCTGGGTATTCATGAGGGGGATCCCATATATAAGATTGTACGGCTTCGCATGGCGGATGATTTACCAATGCTTCTTGAAAAAGCGTACATACCAACCGTATACTGTCCGAATCTTAGAGAAGAAGAGTTGAGTGATTCCCTCTATGCAATGCTCAGTGAATATACGGGGCATATGCCCATGAAGGCGGTAGAAACCTATGAGGCAATCACATTAACTGATAAGCATGCAGCGCTGCTTAAATGCAAGGCAAAGTCTCCTGCATTTAAGATCAGGAGAGTTTCAGAAAATACAAACCACGATGTTTTTGAATATTGTATTATCATTGCTCCGGGAGAGCGAAATAGATATGAAATTACTTTGACCAGAAATAATGATATGTTTTTAACCAGAAAAATATAAAAGTTATATATTTAGAAGGCATTATATGTCTTCTTTTTTTTGTTGTGGAAAAGAGAAAAAAATTGATATTAAAAAAGAATTGCCGAAAACACGAGAGAAAATTTGGATATATTACACAAAAAACATAGAAATAATGAAAATGAATTGACATATAGGATAAAGTAATGTATGATACAAATGTAACATTTAATACTAATTGTTTGATCAAACAAGAGAAGAAAAGGAGGTCGCAATATGAAGAAGCTTTTATCAGTGTCAATTGCATTGATCATGGTATTAATGCTGGCAGCATGTAGTAACGAGGGGGATTCAGGCACAGAGAAGAAGAGTACATCATCTGAATTAACTGAGTCATCTGAGGCACCGAAGCCAACTGAGTCAGCTGAGTCAACGGATGAAAAGTTAGTAATTGGTATATCTGTCAGGAATATTGAAAATCCATATTATGTACAGATATATGATGCAGTAAAACAGTTTACAGAGTATATGGGAGAAGAAAAATTTGATATTCAGTTCATTGCATGTGACAGCAGTGATGACCAGCAGGTTAGTGATGTTCAGGCGATGATAGCCCGGGGTGGTAAGAACACTGTTATATACATAGACCCCAATAATGCGGCAGTTTGTTCATCCGTTGCCAAAATATGTGAAGAAGCCGGCGTATATTGGTGTAGTGTATGGTCTTATGCAGACGGAGTATATCCTTATAACTTTAATTATTATGCATTCCATCAGACTCCTGGTCAGGTTGAAAGTGAAAAAGAACTTTGCTTAGATATGTTCTCACAGTTTGAAGAAGCAAACAAAGGGAAAATTCTGGCAATTAAAGGACTGGAAGGAAATACAGCGTCAATTGACCGATTTGCAGGGCTCAATGAAGCATTGAAAGAAGCACCGGATGTAGAACTGTTAGATTCACAGAATGGTGATTGGAATCCTCAGACTGCTCAGACATTGACGACAACATGGTTAAATAAATATGGTGCTGATGAGATAGATGCGATCTGGTGTGCCAACGATGAGATGGCACTTGCAGTAATAGAAACTTTGAAGTCACAAGGATTGAACGGGAAAATTAAGGTAACCGGATTTGACGGAATTACAGATGCAGTAAATGCAATTAAATCAGATGATATGTTTGGTACTGTTGGAGCCAATCCCTGGCTTGAAGGTGGACAGGGAGTTGCTTATCTGTATGCATGCTGGAAGGGTGATCTTGATGTGACCTCACTATCTGAAGGAGAGCGTTGTTTCTATACGGAACCCCAGATTCTTACGAAAGAGAATATTGACGATTTCATCAAGGATTATATCGATAACAGCCCGGAAATAGATTTTGATAATTATATGGATATGATTTATGCACCGCTGGAATTGGAGTAAGTATTGCAGCATGTTAAAATTACAGGGGGCTTTCAGAGTCCCCCGTAGCGAAACTTGGGATAGGTGAGCAGAATGCAGAATAGTAGTAAGGAGTCTATAACAATTGCAGAGGAATTTATAAGAGAAACGAAGAAGCAAGAACAAAGGGCCATTATTATGAAACTGGTTCCTATTGTATTACTCATTGCACTAATTATAATATTTGGCTCAATCACACCGCAATTTCTTACCGTCAGTAATTTGTACAGCAATATATTGGAGCAACTCTCTATTTTATTGGTAACATCTATGGGAACAACCTTTGTAATACTAATGGGAGGAATTGACCTTTCCACAGAAGGTATGGTAGGTTTCGCAGGGTGCTTTGTAGGACTGCTTGTGCAAAACAGTGCAAATGACATGAATTTGGGAATATTAGGAATTATTATCACCATTTTGTTCAGTGCCTTGATTGGAGCAGGAATAGGTCTGATTCATACGAAGTTAAGACTTCCCTCATTTATTATTACATTTAGTGCAGGTTACATAGCGCAAGGACTTGGCGTATTGACATACAAAGGAATTCCTGCCGCAATTTTGGATGAAGGGATCCGGAATCTGTACTTCCATAAGATTGCAGGTTTACCGGTTTTGACATGGATTGCATTTGTAGTATTTTTTATTGCGCTTTTTCTGGAAAAGAAAACAGCATTCGGCCGTTACGTATTTGCCATTGGAGATAATGAGAAGATACCTGTTATGTCAGGCGTAAATGTGAATAAGGTAAAGATTCTGGTATTTGTCTGGACAGGCATTTGTTTCGGTATAGCGGGCATTATGGGTGCTGCGAAATTAGGTACATCTCAGATATATATTGGACAAGACTTACTGTTTCCAACACTGACTGCAGTGGTTGTCGGCGGAACATCCATGAGCGGGGGACAAGGAGGAGTAGTAAACACATTGATCGGTGTTCTGATTGTTACGGTACTCCAAAATGGAATGGTCATGGCAGGTGTTCCCAATGAACTGCAAAAGGGTGTTCAGGGCCTCATTATTATTAGTGTAATTGTTTTATCGAGACGCAGAAGCAGAAAGCAAATTGTAAAGTAGGGGGAAATCATATGGAACATACAACTATATTCTCATGTAAAAACATTACAAAAGATTTTTCTGGTATGCGCGCTCTTGACAGCATTGACATGGATATCAAGTCTGGCGAAATAGTAGGACTTATTGGAGAAAATGGAGCAGGGAAATCTACACTTTTAAAGATTATAATGGGTTTTCAGCCTGCTACTTCAGGTGAAATGTATATGAATGGAGAACGATTCAGTCCGGCAGGTACGAGAGATGCAAATTACAAAGGGATTGGAATGGTCTATCAGGAACAATCTTTGATAACAAATCTAACTGTTGCTCAAAACATTTATTTTGGGTTTGAAAAGAAATTCAGACAATTTGGGATCGGTGTCAACTGGAAAGAAATGAATGAACAGGCTCGCAGAGTACTGGCAGAGGTAGGAAGCGGGGAAATTGCACCAGGTAAAAAAGCAGGGGAGCTAAACTTTGCAACCAGACAAATGGTAGAAATTGCAAAAGTGCTTAATTCCGTTCGTTTGTCGAATGCGGATCATTACCTGATACTGCTGGACGAACCCACCTCCCTTCTGAATGACAACGAAATAAAACTATTGTTTAAACAGGTGCAAAAGTTAAAAGAAGAGGGACATTCCATTGTATTTGTTTCCCACCGTCTGGATGAAGTATTAGAATTGACAGACCGGATATATGTGTTTAAGGATGGAAAGGGCGTAGGACAGGTTGAAACGAAGAAAGCGGATGAAGCCACTCTTTATGAAATGATGGTAGGACGAAGTACTTCCGGAGAATATTTTAAGATAGAAAAACAGAAAGAACCCGGAGATGAAATAGTTCTGGAAGTAAAAGATCTCGCACTCAAAGGTGCATTTAAAGAAGTATCCTTTCAATTACATAAAGGAGAAGCTTTTGGAATATGTGGAGTTGTAGGCTCGGGAAAAGAAGAACTGTGTTCCGTATTAATAGGGGATGATAAACCAACAGCCGGAACAATCTGGCAAAATGGGAGCCAGAGAAAATTTTCTTCGCCTGCAGATGCATTGAAACATGGAATTATTACAGTACCAAAAGAAAGGCGTGTAGAAGGTATTGTTGAAATACGCTCTATTGGTGATAACATAATTATTTCAAATTTAGATGAAATAAGGCAGGGATGTTATTTATCTCCGGGAAAGATAAAAGATATTGGTGAACAGTGGATTGACAGATTATCTATTAAATGTACAGGCGTAGATGCCTTGGTTCAGTCTCTCAGCGGAGGAAATGCCCAAAAAGTTGTATTTGCAAGAGCGTTGCAAAGTTCATGCCGGATACTCATATTGAATCATCCGACTCGTGGAGTTGATGTTGGTGCGAAGGAGGAAATTTATACGCTTATTCGTGAAATTACAGCACAGGGAATATCTGTAATTGTATTAGGTGATACGCTGGATGAATGTATTGCATTGTCAAATACAGTCATGGTAATGAAGGATGGGTTTGTAACAAAAATTGTAGATGCTCCTAAGTATAATAAACCGGATCAGGTTAAAGTTGCACAGTTTATGATGTGAGATTGGAGATATGAATGATGCAATTAAAAAATAAGGTTAAAATAAAAGTAAATTCTACAATTATCGGAACGATTGCATTGATTTTACTGGTTGGCATATTTGGCATGGTAAACAGTAGTTTTCTGGCATCAAACAATATAGGAAATATTCTGACGGATATTAGCCCGTTATTAACCATGGCGATAGGAGTAACTTTTATCATCATGATCGGCTCCACAGATTTGTCTATTGGGGCAGTTTGCTCTATGTCATCTGTATTATTTGTAAGGTATGCAGAGCTATTGGGTCCGGGGGCATATCTTTTAGTAATCGTATTCGGTTTATTTTCCGGATTGATTGTAGGTTTGCTGCATACACAGTTTAAAGTACCGTCATTTATAGCCAGCCTGGGAATTATGTCTGTTTGGCAAAGTCTTTCACTGGTGTTTTCCAACAATGGAACAATTCAGTTAAACCCGAAGCAATGGTATTTAACGGACTGGATGGGAAGTAAGTTCGGATTGCTGCCGATCGTATTTTTAATCAGCATTATTGTTGCTATGGTCTATTTGTTTTTACAGACAAGAACCAGTTTTGGCAAGAAGGTATTTACCATCGGTGCAAACGAGCGAAGTGCGGTAATGAGCGGAATTCCGTGTGCACGGACAAAAGTATTGATTTTCAGTCTGGCCGGAGCCTGTTATGCAGCGGCAGGGATTATGTTCGTCACGAAACTGGCAAGCGGAAGTCCCAATTTGGGTGATGATTTTACATTGCTGGCAATTGCGGCAGTTGCACTTGGTGGAACATCACTTTCAGGGGGACGGGGATCAGTTATCAATACGCTGATTGGTGTAGCGATTGCAATGGTTATCAGGAATGGAATGACAGTTACCGGCGTAGACGGATTTTGGCAGAAAATCGTGTTCGGAAGTATTATCATTATTGCTGCTTATATGACAACAGATAGAAGTAACAAAGAACAAGTAATTAAATAGTCAAAAAAGGAGGGCGGTAAGAGGTGGCAAAGAATATAAAATTTAAACGCACACAGGAATTAAGGGAATGGATCAGGAATGTTACACCGCATATTTGTCCGGAAAGAGCGATTCTGATTACAGAGTCTTTTAAACAAACAGAGGGAGAGCCGATGGCTATCCGCAGAGCAAAAGCAATGAAGCATATTCTGGAAAATATGTCGGTCTGGATTCATGATGGAGAATTAATTGTAGGAAATGCGGCCAGTACCCCAAGAAGTTCCCCGATCTTCCCTGAAACAACGGCAAATTGGGTAAAAAAAGAACTTCATACATTCTGGAAAAGACCTGTAGATAAATTCTATGTAACAGATGAAACGTATAAGGTCTTAATGGAAGATGTATTTCCTTACTGGGCAGGGAAAACGATAGAGGATCTGGCTATGGGGTATGTGCCGGAAGAGTCTAAAGATGTCTGGATGATTGATCATCATGTATTTAATCCAATGCTCTATTTAAGAAATGGTGTAGGGCATATGATTGCTAATTTTGAAGCGCCTATTCAAATCGGATTCAGAGGGATTATTAATACATATAAAGAAGCCTTAGAACAATTAGACCTGTCGAAACCGGAATCACTGCAAAAACGGGTATTTTATAATTCGGTAATTATGACATGTGAAGCAGTGATCACGTTTGCAAATCGTTATGCTGACCTGGCGCTTATGAAAGCGCGGACAGAAACAAATGTAATCAGAAAAAGGGAACTGCAGGAAATAGCCCGGGTTTGCAGCAGAGTGCCTGAATATCCGGCGCAGACGTTTAGGGAAGCGACACAAACCTTCTGGTTTACCGAGATGCTGATTCAACTGGAGACAGATGGGACAGGTGTTTCGACAGACCGGTATGATAAGTTAGTGTATCCGTTCTATAAAAAGGAATTGGAACTAAAACAGATTACCAGTGAAGAAGCACAGGAAGTGATAGAGTGTCTGTTTATTAAATTTTTTGAAACGATGAATGTATATGACCTTGATAATGCGACATATTTCAGCGGTTATTCGCTGGGACAGATATTAACGATTGGCGGAGTTGATGATGAAGGCAGAGACGATACAAACGATATTACGTATCTTTGTATGGATGCAGAGAATAATTTGAATTTAAGCCAGCCGAATCTGGCAGTTCGTATTAATAAAAATACCCCGGATGATTTTCTCTTTAAAGTATGCAGACATATTTCAAAAGGGACCGGAAAGCCACATCTTTTTAATGATGAGACGATTATTCCATCTCTCCTGAGTATCGGAATTGAGTTGGAGGAAGCAAGAAATTATACACTCATAGGATGTGTAGAAGCAGGAGTCGCCGGTAAAATGAATGCCTGGGCAAACACCAGTATGTTTAATCTGGTAAAATGCCTGGAGCTGGCATTAAATGACGGAGTTTGTTCGTTAACCGGCAAACAGGTAGGGTTAAAGACCGGAAAAGCAGAAGATTTCGATACATTTGAAGAAATAGAGGAAGCGTATGAAAAACAAGTCAGTTATTTTGTAAAACATATGACGATCTGTGCAAATGCAATTGATTTAGCGCATCAGCAATTACTTCCGCTTCCATTTTTATCAGCGTTATTTGACGATTGTGTTATAAAAGGAAAAGATATGACTCAGGGTGGTGCAAAGTATAATTTCTCAGGACCGCAGGGCGTAGGAATTGCAGATGTGGCAGATTCGATGATGGCTTTGAAAAAAATAGTATTCGAAGAAAAGCAATACACGGTTTCGGAACTAAAAGAAGCAATGGCGTCAGATTTCGAAGGTTATGAAGCAATGAGAAAGCAATTGCAAAGTGTACCGCAATACGGCAATGATATCGATGAAGTAGATGAACTGGCTGTACACGTTGGAAGACAGTATTGCCTGGAAGTGAGAAAGTATCAAAATGCAAGAGGCGGTCGTTTTCATGGAGGATTGTATCCGGTATCCGCAAATGTACCAATGGGAATGGATGTAGGAGCAATGCCAAACGGAAGGAAAAGTAAGACACCGTTAGCAGATGGAGTTTCACCATCTATTGGAGCAGACAGGAATGGACCGACTGCAGTTATTAAGTCAGTCGCAAAACTAGACCACATGAAAGCATCTAACGGAACACTACTAAATCAAAAATTTAGTCCGGATATTTTAAAAACAGATGAGCAGGTGGAATTATTTATGGCTCTTGTACGTACTTATTTTGAATTGGGCGGATGGCATATGCAGTTCAATGTAGTCTCTGCCAAGACATTAAAAGATGCACAGAAAAATCCGGAGGAGTATAAGAATTTATTAGTTAGAGTAGCGGGATATAGTGCGTTCTTTGTAGACCTGGACAAATCTTTACAGGAAAACATAATTGCAAGAACGGAACACAATAACATGATGTAGATGAATGGTGGAATAAATATGACAGGGACAATCTTTAATATTCAAAAGTATTCCATTCATGATGGTCCGGGAATCCGTACGATTGTATTTTTCAAAGGATGCCCGATGGAATGCAAATGGTGTGCGAATCCGGAGTCAGCACGTCCTTCCAGGCAGGTGGGATTTAAAAGGAGCTTGTGTGTAGAATGCGGACGGTGCATTTTAAGTTGTAATTATAGTGCAATAAAAAACAGCAGTAAGTATGGAAAAATGATCGATTATGGAGCTTGTATAAATTGCGGTGAATGCGTGAAGAATTGTCCATCCGAAGCATTGCAGATGCTTGGAAAAGAAATTGATATAGAAGGAATTTTAAAAGAAGTAAAAAAGGACATGGTCTTTTATAGAAAAACGGGTGGTGGAGTCACTGTCAGTGGGGGGGAACCTTTTGCACAGCCGGACTTTTTACTGGAATTGTTAAAGGGATGTAAAAACAATCATATTTCTACCGCTATTGAAACAACCGGATATACGACTTGGGATAATCTGAGCCGTTGTGCCCCATATATAGATTTATTTTTGTATGATATTAAGCATATGGACAGTTCTGTTCACGAGGCATATACAGGTGTTAAGAATGAAATAATTCTCAGCAATTTAAAACAACTTATGAAAAGCGGAAAACGTATCTGGATCCGTATGCCGACACTGCAGGGTATTCATGATTCTTTTGAAAATCTGGATAAGGTGCTTGCATTTATATCTGGCTATAAGAATGTGGAACAGGTAGAAATACTGCCCTACCATACTTTGGGAGTAGGGAAATATGCTCAGTTTGGTAGGGATTACGAACTTATCTTTGCAGAACCTCCAAAGGAGGAGGCTATCAGTAACTTGCTAAAACAGGCAAAAGTAAAGTACCCGGAGACGAAAATTATAGTAAGGGCACATATGTAAAAGCATAGGAGGTTGCCGGGAAATGATTGAAAATCTCATAGAAAAATTAAAAACATTTGAAAATGCAGGAAAAAAGGGTGTGGTAGGATTCGATGGCTTTGTAGATGAGATTGTACATGTAGTCGACAAAAGAATTGACAGTGATACATTCCATCGTATTGAGACAATCGAAGGATATGGGCGGCGTATTAGTAAAAGCGCCGGGCTCAGTACCAATATTGAAATGGTTTCAATGCAGAAAAAACTCGGAGGTAATGGACCAATATTTGCGAATTCGTTGATTCATCAGAATGTAGACATTACTTATATCGGTGCGCTTGGCGTTCCCAAAATAGACTGTGTTTTTGATGAAATGAATAAAAGGTGTAATATGATTTCCATTAGCAATCCGGGGCATACAGATGCAATTGAATTTTTTGATGGGAAGATTATCAGTTCTAAGTTGGAGCCACTGAAGAGTGTAAATTGGGAATCTTTAAATCAGGCATTAGATAAGGCAACATTTAGGTGGATGATAGATCAGGCCGATTTTTGTGCATTTTTGAACTGGACATTATTAATACATATGAATGAGATATGGGAACATATTATCAGAGAAGTACTGCCCGGCATGAAAAATAAAGGAGATAAAAAACTATTATTTATCGATCTTGCAGATCCTGAGAAAAGAAGCAGAAAAGACATTATGACAGCACTTACTTATCTGGTAGAATTCAACCACTATTTCAAGGTAGTGTTAGGGCTGAATAAAAAGGAATCATGTGAAATTGCCCAAATACTTGGAATGGAAATCAGTGATTTTGAACGTGCGGATGTAGTCGGGATAACGAAATTTCTGCAGGAGAAAATACCAATCCATACCATCGTGGTACATCCAATAAAGTCAGCATGTGCAGTCAGTCAAAACGAATGTGTCTGCATCGAGGGTCCTTATTGTAAGAGGCCACGTTTAACCACGGGAGCAGGAGATAATTTTAATGCCGGATTTGTATTGGGTCAGATATCGGGAATGAACTTAGAAGAATCTTTATATCTTGGGGTTGCAAATTCGGGTTATTATGTAAGGTATGGGAAAAGCGCTGATATAGGTGAGTTATCTCAATTTTTAAAAGACTGGAAAAACTTAAATTTATAATTCAGGAAGGAACATAAAGGTATGAAAACGAAAAAAGCAGCAAAAGATATGAGCGTGGCAGAATTGGCTGCGTATATTGATCAATCGGTTTTAAAACCAGAATTTACCCAGGAGGAAATACGAAAATATATCCAAGAAGGAATTGATTATGGTTGCAGAACAGTTTGTGTGAATCCGGCCTCTCTGGATATAGCATCAAAATTGACGGAGGGAACATTCACAAAAATATGTGTCGTATGTGATTTTCCGTTTGGAGTTTCTACGACAGCTTCCAAAATCATACAGGCAGAAGAGTACTGTAAACGTGGTGATATTTTTGAACTTGATGTTGTTGCAAATTATGGCTGGATCCGAAGTGAAATGTGGAATGAAGTTAAGGCGGATATTCAAGCAGTCTGCGATGTCTGCCATAAGTATGAAACCAAAGTAAAAGTGATATTAGAAACAGATGCGCTAACAGTGGAGCAGATAAAGAAAGCAACAGAAGTTGTTATTCAGGCAGGCGCCGACTTTGTAAAGACTTCCACAGGATTTTTTACCGGCGGGAAAAGTGACGGAGCTACGGAAGAAGTGATAGGAGCCATGCTGGAAATAGCAAAAGACAGGTGTATGCTTAAAGGATCGGGCGGTATTCGGACAAGAGAATATTTTTTAAAATTAATCGATATGGGTATTGATCGTATGGGAATAGGATATAAGTCAACTCCAATAGTATTGGGAGTGAGTGAAGAAAACCCGGATAATGAAGAAACATATTAAACATAAAAATGAGCATTTGCATTGGCAAGGCTCATTTTTGTTTTACTGCAGGGATTTCCATCAATAAGCTCGCAAACGCATTAAAACCTCCGTCGGATTGCAGGGCGTAAGCATAGTAGTATGTAAAAAGTCATGGATTTATTCTAACATATGTAGTATAATTAAAAACATATTGAACTACAGGTGCTTGCCTTGTGTAAGTGAAAAGGGAAATGGGTGCAAATCCCATGCAATCTCGTTGCTGTAATAGAAGAGCCATTCTTAAAATATCCACTGGGTATCCGGGAAGGAAAAAGAATGGTGTTGACGCTTAAGCCAGAAGACCTGCCTGCCATGTTCGTACAAGAGCCACGAGGACTTGGTGAAAGGTACATATATTTATGCATGGAGTATGCACTGCGTAATTTATAGAACCTTCCATATTTGTGGAAGGTTTTTTTGCGGTTTTCGTGACTTTTGTGTTCATTATTAAAAATAAAAAAGGAGAAAAAAAGATGGAAAAAAGACGAATGAACAAAAAGGTAATAATGAGCATGATTGCTTTAGCTGCTGTAATTACAGTTATGGCAATAGGGTATCAGGTACTAAAACCGGGGGTCCATGAAGGAGCAAAAAACATTAATATTGTAGTAGTATCTGAAGACCAGAGTGAAAAAGAGTATGAATCAAAAACAGATGCACAATATCTCCAGCAGGCTATGGATGAAATAGAAGACCTTACGTATTCGGGAGAAGAAGGCGATTATGGATTGATGGTAGATACCATTAACGGTGAAACGGCTTCTTATAGCGGAAATGGCGCTTATTGGAGCTTCTTTGTAAATGACGAATACTGTAATTATGGTATTTCGGAACAGCCAATAGCAGATGGAGATATCTTCAAGATCGTGTACACAATTGGAGAATAGTATGAAAATTACAACCAGAGATGTGGTAGAGCTGGCACTGCTGACGGCACTGTTGTTGGTAGTGCAGGTGGGATTGGCTTTTCTGCCGAATATTGAGTTAGTATCATTGCTTATTATGATCTATACGCTGGTGCTTGGGAGAAAAACGCTCTATATTATCTATAGCTTTGCAATATTAGAGGGTGTTATTTATGGATTTGGTGTTTGGTGGATCATGTATCTGTATGTGTGGACAATACTATATTGGATCGTTCGTTTGCTTCGATTAAATAAAAGTATCATTTTATGGTCGGTTATCTGCGCTTTTTTTGGATTAGCGTTTGGGGCTCTTTGTGCCGTTCCTTATGCGGTAATTGGGGGAATTATGGCAGGATTTACCTGGTGGTCGGCAGGAATCATGTTTGATATTATTCATGGGGTCAGTAATTTTGTATTGGTATTAATTTTATTTAGACCTGTTTACCATATATTAAAACGGTTAAACAGACATTTCCTATATTTGTGATGAACACAGACTTTCGAATTAACTGCCGAATAGTTATCCCGGTTGAATGGGAGGGTTATTCGGTTTCATAGGATTATATTTTGGTTATTAATCATAATCAAACATTAGGAAAAATAAAATTAATTAAGTACTGATTTCAGGGGAAAATATGATTAATTTTTTAAAAGGATTAGCGGGCGGAATTGGAGCGGTTGTACCTGGTTTAAGCGGTTCTGTTATTTTTGTGATTTTAAATATTTATGAAGGATGTATAAATTCCATTTATGAACTTATACATCTAAAAAATATCAAAAAAAATATTTTATTTTTACTTCCCATTTTAATTGGTATAGTCTTAGGTATATTATTATTTGGGAGGATTATAAAATATTTACTGGATAAATTTCCTCTGCCGACTTCTGCTGCTTTTTTGGGTTTTATCTTAGGTACGATTCCTTTTATTTTTAAAGAAGCAGATAAAAAAGGATTTCAAAAAAAATATTATATTACTTTTTTTATTTCATTCTTTTTAGGATTGATGCTTACGATTATGGAAACGAAAGCTGATTTTACGCAGTTATCGAATATAAATTTTTTTCAAAAATTAGAGTTAGGATTTGTATTGGCTTCCGGAGATATTATTCCGGGAATTAGCAGTACAGTATTATTAACTATATTTGGCATGTATGACATTTACTTAAAGGCCCTGGCAGAAATAAACATTTTATTTTTTATTCCGGTAATACTGGGGTTCGCTTTGGGAGCAATTTTTTTTGTTGTTCTTATGAAGTATTTGCTAAAGAATTTTTATGGCTTTACATATTACGCCATCGTTGGCTTTGTCATAGCAACGGTTCCCGCAATGCTTCGAGGAAAAATGGGATTTGATCTTTTGACATTGTTAAGTGTTCTTATTGCAATTTTTTCATTCTTTATTACTTATATGTTAGGTAAATTAGAATAAAGGTAACTATTCACGGTCATTTACTAATCGCTATGGGTGACAATAGCATATACAAAGAGCTTCACTAGAATGTAATGATAGCACTCTTTACAATGGAATCTTGTTCCGATCTGAAGATGATGAAAAAACAAAGAACAGCAGGGGATGATACAGCATACAATATAATATCCCCCATATACTAGACAAAAAAGCAAGATATCCATTTTTCATATGAAATATTTATAATGAGAGGCGATCTGTACTTATGTCAATGCCAGAATTTCCAACAATCACTCCTCCGCTTTCCCGGGAGGACGCCATCAACCAGATTATATCATCCATTGCAATGGAAGAGCTCGGGATAAGCCATATTATCAATGCCGAGGGAGAAAAACTGCAGTATGTTTTAGGAACGATTCCCGGCGTAAGCGGTCCCAGCGCAACGATAGAAGACGTGCTCAAGTTGAATGAAAGCGTTCGCGCCGTGCTGCAGCACGCAACGGAAAGCCAGACACTTCTGCGGTCCAAGCTGCAGCAAGCGCTGACAAGCGGCGTCTTAACCGGGCCGACCGGTCCGATGGGGCCGGCAGGTCCTATAACAACGGCAAATACGATGAACTGTTTCGCTGTGGCGCAATTGTCCCATATTCTTTCCCAAATGATTACGGCATACCCTACAACGACGTGGACGGTCACTACGCAATCCGTTACCAATTATTTGGGTGTGCCCCTGGATATCTACACATCCCCCAACGCTACAGGCCCCGGTTTTTTGAGGCTGGTCAATGCTAACGGCAATACTGAAGCGATCACAATTGCAAAGATCACTGCGGCTACTCCCGGAATCGGAACGGAGTATGACCCGAATTTCACCTTTTTACCGCCGCCGGATCCACTTCCCTTGGGCTGTGACGCAGATAATATCGCAGCCATACAGTCTTATCTGTCCCTGGGAACCGATGTCTATATGAGCTTTGGCGCATCTGGTAACGTTGCTGGCTCCGTCTACCGCAATGAATATGGCATTTTGGTGCTTTCCAATGAGCAGGGGGAAATTCCCATTTTTGTAGCGACACCTCATATTCTCCGTATCATACTTACTTAGTGCGGTTTTTTGGCTCTTATATTGCCTAACTGGCAATGTACAGAGCAAATGAAATACCGCCAGGAACGCGAGTAAAGGAGGTGATAATATGGCCATTTGTTCCCGTGCCTAAACGTATTGGGGACTTGTAAAGGAGAAGAAACGCATGTTATACTGAATGCAGGGAAATATGGCATCAGGAAAGTGGATAATTGCTATAATGGATAAAAAATTACAAAAACCTGCGGTTGTAACAGCTTTGGCGTTGTTATCATGTTTTTTCTGGGGAAGTGCATTTCCGTGCATAAAAATAGGGTATCAATGGTTTCGGATTGAGGGAGCGGGAAGTCAGATTTTATTTGCCGGTTATCGTTTCTTCCTATCAGGGTTATTTACGTTTTTGATTGGGTGCATTATTGAGAAACGGATCTTAACGTTGAAACGCAGCTCTATTCCATATATATTTGGGCAGGGAATTCTGCAGACAACGGTACAATATATATTCTACTACATAGGAATGGCAAATACGACTGGTGTAAAGGGAGCTATCATAAGCGGTTCAAATGGATTGATTTCAATTGTGGCAGCACATTTTATATTAAAATCCGAAAAGATGACCTGGAAAAAATGGATGGGTTGTATCCTCGGTCTTACCGGTGTGGTGGTGGTTAATTTGACAAGAGGCGCATGGGGAGAAGGACCACGCTTAATGGGAGAAGGCATGGTTTTAATCAGCGCTGCAGCATATGGTATCAGTTCAGTAATGCTGAAATTAATATCTCATCGGGAGAGCCCTATTGCGATAACAGCGTATCAGTTACTGTTTGGCAGTACGGTTTTGATTGTTATAGGATGGCTCATGGGAGGAGAAGTCACCGGATTTACCGTAAAGTCAACAGCATTATTTTTGTATATGGCACTGCTTTCAACAGCAGCGTTTAGTTTGTGGACTCTGTTGTTAAAACACAATCCGGTTGGAAGAGTATCTGTATTTACATTTATGATACCGGTGTTTGGCATGTTTTTGTCCGGTCTATTACTGGGAGAGCAGATATTTTCGCTGAAGAACCTGATGGGATTGTTATTGGTGAGTGGTGGTATTATTGTTGTCAATAGAAATAGCTATTGACAAACATAGAAGACTATTGTATATTATTTATAGACCGACGGTCGGTCTATAAGATATCGATTATTATAGAGGGAGCCAGGTAAGATGAGAATTGTAAAAGATTATAACGAAAGAAGAAATGAAATATTGGATGTGGCCGGAAGGCTATTTTCCACAAAAGGATATGGGAAATGTACGGTAAATGACATTCTGGATAACGTTGGAATCGCAAAAGGAACCTTTTATTATTATTTTAAATCGAAAGAAGACGTATTGGATGCAATCATAGAGAGAGTAACGGAGATGGTTGTTGACAGGGCAAATAAAGTTGCATCGAATCCAGAGTTTTCACAGATTATGAAGATAATTCACATATTCCTTTCTATGAGGGTAGAAAACGAAGTGGGCCAAGATCTTTTGGAAGAACTTCACAAACCGGAAAATGCGTTGATGCACCAAAAATCCTTAAGTTCTATGGTGAAGGGAGTTACGCCGATTCTGGTAGGAGTAGTAGAGGATGGAAACAGCCGGGGAATTTTTCGTTCGGATTTTCCTGTACAGTATATGCAGATTTTCATAACGTCTGCTATCACCCTTTTAGATGATGGGATTTTTCAGGTGGAACCGGAAGAACAACAGATGATGTTAAGGGCATTGATTGCATTGCTCGGGAAAATGCTGGGAATTTCGGATGAGTCTGTATGGGAAGTAGCAAAGCAATACTGGGGATAATGCTCTTGACGATAAAATAACTATAATAAAAGGAAGCATAGACGTTGAAAAGGAGAATATGACTATGAAAAAATTTATGACTATATGGGCAGGAGAATTTATAGCAAATATCGGAAGCGGAATGACAGCCTTTGCCTTATCCGTATATGTATATCAGCTTACCAAAAGTGTCACCTGGGTATCTGTTATTACCATACTTGCTTACCTTCCAACCATTCTTTTAAATCCGGTTGGGGGAATTCTGGCGGACCGTTTTGACAGACGCCTTATGATGATCTGCGGTGATCTCTTCTCTGCGATAGGCTTAATATACATACTCATAAGCATTCAGACGGGACATGGCGGCATGACATCTATTCTGATCGGATTAATCATTAATTCCGTATTCGTTTCATTGCTGGATCCTTCTTATAAGGCAACCGTAACAGATTTACTGACGGAAGAAGAATATGCCAAAGCCAGCGGTCTGGTACAGATAGCGGGAAATGCCAAATACCTGATATCGCCGGCTCTTGCAGGACTGATTCTGGGATTTGCGGATATAAGAGTCATTCTTATTATAGATATATGCACGATATTTGTTACCGTTTTTGCGGTAGCTTCCGTTCGAAGAACCATAGAAAAAGTAAAACCAAGACAGGACAAGTTTAATCTCATTCGGGAATTTAAAGAAGGAATGCAGATCATCGTTCGGAATAAGGGTGTCACTGCACTTGTACTATTAATGGCCTTTATGTGCTTTTTTATCGGATTTATTCAGACCTTAATCATACCTATGGTATTACCGATCAGTAATGCCCGGACCGTAGGAATTATGGAATCCATAAGCGCCATCGGAATGCTTGCAGGCAGTATGGTAATCGGCATTTTGGGTATTAAAAAGCATTATTCGAAAATCCTTGTGACAGCCTTGATCCTTTGCGGCTGCTTCATGGCGCTGACAGGTATAAGTACCGATATGGCATTTATTTTGTCGGCAAGCATTTTATTCTTTACAACGCTCCCATTCGTAAATACCTGTGCGGACGTACTGATCAGAGTAAGCATACCCAATGAGGTGCAGGGAAGGATTTGGGGACTGATCAGTCTTCTCACTCAAATCGGATATGTGGCTGCGTATGCAGTCTGCGGAATACTTGCGGACCATGTGTTTGAACCGATAATGCTGAAAAATGGACGTTTCGCTGCCAGCATAGGAAAAGTGATCGGAACAGGGGAAGGCAGGGGAATCGGACTTATGCTTATTCTTGCAGGATTACTCATGGTGGCTGTTGCATTCGTTCTTGGCAATCGAAAGAGCATACGGGAAATTGAGGTGGCAAAGTGAATCTGAGTTTTAAAATGTTAAAAAGTGATTTTAAAAGAAACCGTGCGGGTAATATGGCATTGATTTTATTTATGGCACTGGCGGCAGGTCTTGTGGTGGCAGCCACGATAGTTGTTACACAACTGTTCACTTCCATAAATGGAATGTATGAAACAGCAAAACCGCCGCATTTTCTTCAGATGCATAAAGGGGAGATGAACCAGGAGGCTATTGATGGATTCAATACATCTTATGATGGTGTTACGGGTTGGCAGACAGCAGCCCTGATCAATGTTTATGGCGACGATTTGAGGATTTATGGGCAGGACGCATTTGATTTATCCGATTGCATTCTTGGCATCAGTCTTGTGAAACAGAATCCGGAGTATGATCTTTTACTGGATAAAGACAGAAATAAGATCCGGATGGAGAAAGGTGAGATTGGTATTCCTGTGATCTTATTGGATTCTTATGATATTAATCTTGGGGATACGCTTGTGTTGACGGGGAATGGCGTGACCAGGGAATTTACAGTGACAGCTTTTGTACATGATGCCCAGATGAATTCCACCATGTGCTCTTCTACAAGAATGCTGATCAGTGACGGGGATTTTGAAGAGCTTTTTGGAAATGTAGGTGAACAGGAGTATATTATCGAAACTTATTTTACAGATTCCGGCATGGCTTCCGGTTACCAGTCCGCTTATGAAAAGGCAGGACTTCCGCAGAATGGTCCGGCAATTACTTACACGATGATATTTCTCTTAAGCGCCTTTACCGATATTATGATGGCAATGGTCTTTATTCTGGTCAGTGTGCTTCTTGTCCTGGTTGCACTGCTGTGTATGAAATATACGGTGATGGCAGCCATGGAAGAAGAAATTGGTGAAATCGGCACCATGAAAGCCATCGGGATGTCCTATGAGGATATCCGGAACCTGTATCTTGGGAAGATAAAAATACTGGTGGCAGCAGGGATTGTTTTGGGGTTTGTCCTTGCAACTATTTGTGCAAAGGGTTTTACCGGACATGTAAGCGGTACATTTGGCAGCCAGCCGGTATCCATTCTTACGATTGGTATTCCTGTTGCAGCCTGTGGGATCTTGTTTAGCATCACGAATCATTATTGTAAGAAGATTTTGAAGAAACTGAAAAAAGTCACGGTTGTGGATGCACTGGTAATTGGGAAAGGATTTGGCAAAAAAGAACGTGTCAGGGACGGATTGTATCAGTCGAAACGGATGTCTGTGGACCTGCTTTTAAGTGTCAGGGAGATCGTTCATAATTTCAGTGGGTTTTTTATTGTTTTTGTGGTAATGTGCATCGTTTCCGGAATTATGATTGTCCCAGTGAATTTGTTGCTTACGATGGAATCCAAAGAGTTCATTTCCTATATGGGAAGTTCTGTGGATGATATATTAATTGAGCTTGAACAGGGTGAAAATCTCGAAAACCGGTATGAGAATATGATACAGCTCCTGGATCATGATGCGGATATTGAAATGTATCAGGAATTCAGGAGAGTACGTGCTGTAGTAATGAATGCAGAAGGGGAAGAGATGATCCTTCATATTGATTCTGGAGATCATGCGGGTGAGGGGCTGGTATATCTGAATGGTAACACTCCTTCCATGGAAAATGAGATGGCACTTTCCAAGCTGAACGCTGATGAAATCGGAAAAAGTACAGGGGATACGATCATGGTGAGTTGGGAGGGCTCTCAGAAAAAGTTCACGATTTCCGGAATTTATCAAGATGTGACAAACGGCGGGTATAGTGCAAGGGCAGTATATGGGTTTGCGGGAGCAGACTCGGAACAATATTCATTTTCGGTAAATCTGGGGGACGGAATTAAAGTAAGAGAAAAGGCTGACCTGTGGAGTAGTCAAATGGGCGGAGGTTATACAATAGAGCCAATGGAGGAATTTATCAACCAGACGCTGGGCGGTGTCACCAGACAGATAAGAACTGCCACCATCGCAGTCGTAGTAATTGGAATTCTGCTTGCCGCATTGATTGTGCTTTTATTCATGAAGCTTAGACTTGCCAAAGACGCTTCGCAGATTGCTGTAATGAAAGCAATCGGTTTTAACGATTCGGATATAAGGAAACAGTATCTTTATAAGATTTCTTTGGTGGCTGTCATAGGGATAGCAGCAGGAACGCTGGTTTCTAATTTCTGGGGGGATAACATTGCAAGTATGGCTTTTAGTATGATGGGTCTGGGCATAACCAGAATCACTTTTTTTATAAACCCATGGATAACGTTTTTTCTTATACCTGTGGTACTTCTGGCTGTGGCGGCAGGAATGACAATTTTCAGTTCAGGACAGATAAAGGAATATTATATTATTTCACTGATAAACGAATAAAGGGAGACTTGGAGGACAAATAATGAAGACAATCTTACAGGCAGAAGGACTATTTAAAGAATTTGATGGGACAGAAGTTTTAAGGGGAATTGATATTACCATAAAAAAAGGTGAATTTGTGGCGGTCATGGGACAATCGGGTTCCGGAAAATCCACTCTTTTATATAATATCAGCGGCATGGATCGGGCAACGAAGGGTGAAATCTGTTTTGATGGGGAAGATATTTCCGGCTTGAGTGATGAGAAAATGAGTGGTCTTCGGCTGCGAAGAATGGGATTTATATTTCAGCAGTCCTATTTGCTTCGGACGTTATCCATCCGTGACAACATTGTGCTTCCGGGATTCAAGGCAAAGAAGGAGTCCAGGGAGCAGGTAAATACATATGCTGACGAACTTATGAAACGAACGGGGATTGACCATATAGCGGACCATGACATTAAGAAGGTATCCGGAGGGCAGCTGCAGCGTGCGGCTATTTGCCGGGCTTTGATCAACCATCCGGACATCCTGTTTGAGGATGAACCTACCGGAGCACTGAATTCCAGTGCGACGAAGGAAATCATGGATATTATGAATGAGTTAAATGTAAGAGGTACTGCTGTCATGCTGGTTACTCATGATGCCAAAGTGGCAGCCAGGGCAGAACGAGTCATTTTTTTGACAGATGGAAAGATTACGGATGAAATTGCACTTGGAAAATTTGAGGATAAGGATCTTCTGGTAAGAGAGAATAAAATGACCAGGTGGCTTGAAAAACAAGGGTTTTAATTATTCATGATAAATGATTTATAAAATAATCACTTGCAGCCTGATATCCCTGATTATATAAAAAACGGTACGTATTATCAGCTGTTATAATATCAAAGTCCACATAAGACACATTTTCTGTATCAATTTGTATAGATCTTGCCTTATTAGTCGGACTGTTATCAAACATATTCTGTTGAATACAAAGCAGAGAACGGTATAAATGATATATATAGTCAATGAAATTTCGAATGGGGTGGTATTGTTCCCGGTTTAAAAAGCGCAGCCCCAGTGTATGCCAATTCACATCCGGTATTCCTTTTCCATTAAATGGAGCAGAATCAAAAATATTTATGGGATAATTCCACATAACACCACCATCACAAAATTAATTTTTGGAATCATTTTTACCCATCAGATCCAGTTCAACTGCTTCAAAAAATAAAGGGATTGACATAGATATTTTCACTGCAAGGGCAACTTCCATATCCGGAGTAGTTTCGTAACTGAAGATTCTTGATATATGGTAAGATAAATCGGTTCCAATAATATAAAGATTATGAAAGTGCCTTTGTCCTTTATGTATAAATGGATTTTTAAAGTCTGCGAATGTATATGGAGGAGCTTTTTTCGATTGGTCAAACTGTGCCGCTATCTGTGCTTGCATCCATTGGTAAAAGTAATCGGTAGAATACCATCCGTATTTTGTAATCAGCCTATAGATACAGCTAATATCTCCAAACATAGATTCAAACTCTATTTGCATGGGTTCCGTTATTTTTTTGAGATCAGGGAGTACTTTAGATTGAGGTATCTTTTTGTATTCCAGAGAATCTACTATCTTTTTGAGTTCTTCAAAGGGTAGATTGAAGCTGGTAATACAGGCTGTGATAGCTCCTGCGGAAGTACCTGCTGTTCTTTTCAGATTCTGCAGAAGCCCTTCCTGATAAAAGTAATGTAAAGCTCCCAAATAAGCGATCCCTAAAACACCACCGCCCTCGAACACTAAATTATCCGGTAACTGAACCATATATCTTCCTCGGTATTATATTTTATTGTAATATATGAGTGAATAGATTATTCATGACAATCCTTTTATAAAATCATTACTGTCAAAAGAAGGGGTGCTTACTAAAGCCAACACCTCTCCCGTGTAGGGATTCATTGCAACGGAACAGCTTTTATCTTCCTGAAACTCGTCATAAAGGTATTGCTGCAGCCCGGAGTCGATGGTGAGCTGAATGTTCTTTCCGTCTTCTTTTGGGAGAAAAGCCATCATAGCTTTTGTCTTTCCCTGCTCATCTACAATTTTGATTTCACATCCGGCCTGTCCCTTTAATTCCTTTTCATATAACAATTCCATACCGCTGCGTCCGATGACGCTGTTCACCCCATATCCTTCCTCACCGTGTTTTTCCAAATCTTCTGCTGTCACATTCTGTATATATCCTGTCAGATGAGAAGCGCTTTTTCCCAGCGGATAAACTCTTGCCTCTGTATCAGAAAGCATAACGCCAGGTATTGTCAGCAGTTCATCCTGCAGCGTTTTATTCTGTAAGTTCTCTTCACTGGGTTCATAAGCCATTAGATCTGCTTCCGAAACTTTTGGGAGAGTAGTAATAGGAACCAGGGAATCTTCTTTTACCCATTTGGCATCCAGTTTCATTTGGATATCCTTTGCAGTGATTTCTAAAAGCATGGAAAGCTTCTCTTTGTCCGCAGCCGCATTTTCGTTCATCTTCCCCGGTACCAGACATACGGAAGTCACCAGACCCTGACCTGCAAGGATATTTCCATTTCGGTCCAGGACCTCCCCGCGTTTCGCTTCCAGGGTTGAAACCGTTACTTTATCCTTAGACGTAAGATCCGGAAAAATCAAATGATCTTCCCACTTGAGAGAATATCCGGTTTTTTCATCTTTCATAAATACGGCCTGATTACTAAATTGAATATCTCCGGCAGCGCTGTTAAGGCTTTGGTGATAAATGATAACCGTTTCGTCTTTCTCATTTACTGTTATTTCTTTTACCTCCGTTTTGAGATCAGAAGCATCTATTCCTTCGTAAATGTTTTGATTTCGTTCTGTAAAATATTTTTTTGAATAGTTGGCTTTACTTCCTTCATTTAGCATAGCGTACATATTTGTATAATCATGCTTCTCTATGTAGTCCATATATTGCTGCAATAACTGCTCAGGTTTTTCGGAAATTTTTGGTTCCGAAAATTGGGGCGCAGCACTAAACGAAAATAATATAAACCCTGTGATTATTATTCCGAAGATCATACAGATAAGTAAAATTGATATTTTCTTCTTTTTAGTTTTTTTCTTCATGGGAACCTCCTGGGGTTTATTACAAATGTAATATTTTTGGGTGGAAATAAATATTTATGTAAAGTTATAAAAATTTATTATATATTACACCTGTAGGAATTAAAAGTCAAGAGAATTTAGAATTTTATTAGTATTCACAGTTAACTTGATGGTTGTCAGGACGCCACTGTGAGCCGGGAGATGCTTCATGCAAACCGGGCAACACTCTGGCGGACTAATCATTAACTGCGACCAACAACGCTCAGAAGCCTTCGCGTCGGGTCTGCGTAAATGATGGATTCCGCCGCCGCTAAAAGCGCCCTTTGAATGTTTGCGTAAAGCATCTCCCGGCTCACAGCGGCTGTTTATTCCCACGGGCAATGAGCCTAAGCGCAGGAATGTCCTTCTCCTGCATTTGGCGAAACTTTCCCGCTCCCGTAAGACTCAAAGCCTCCTTAGCTTGCTGTGTGCTCTTTGACTGGCATTTTACAGGTTCTGCACGAATTATCCATCTGACACGTTGCCAGACCTCCTGCCGAATATGATGAGTGCTCTTTTACTAAATCGCTTGAAAAAACAGCAGCAGTTTGCGTGAGACTTCCCATGCCCTCTGCTGCGTACGTCATACAACCCAAAGCTGCCATGAATAGAAACTTTTATTTATATTAAATTATTAACGCTTGACTTTTAAATCCTACAGGCGTAATATAAAACTCATTACAAATATTACAAACGTAAGAAAACGTAGGGGGGTTAATTTTTGAAGGGAAAAATAAAAATATCAAGACCAATAGTATTAGCAGGACTGTTTTGCATAGCATCCTTTATTTTGATTGGAAGGTTATATAAACTTCAGATATTGAATGGAGAATCCTATGCCAATGAGTTTGAGCTAATGACAAAAAAAACGCTGGTTTTGAAAGGTACAAGAGGAAATATCTATGACCGCAACGGTAATCTTCTGGCAGGTAATGAGTTAGCGTATTCTGCCACTTTAGAAGATAACGGGGAGTACGAGACGGATAGAGAACGACAGCTGACCTTGAACAGCATAGCATACCATATAATCAAGTTTTTCAAAAAAAATGGAGAAACGCTGAATAATGAACTTAAAATAATCATAAATAAGGATGGGAATTTTGAGTATTCTGTTGATGGGATGTCACTGAAAAGGTTTAAGGCTGATATATTCGGACAGGCATATATCGAGGATATGAAACCGGAAGAAGCTGACATTTCAGCTGAGGATATGGTGGAATATCTTTGCAGCGAAGAAAAATTTTCGTTATATAGTGAAAACGAAGAGCCATATTCGAACAAAGAGTTAGAGAAATATCAATTAAATCATGAATATAACAAGACAGAACTATTAGGTATTATCGGAATCCGCTATATGCTTTTCCTGAATTCTTATCAAAAGTATCTTCCGGTAACGATAGCAAAGGATATATCGGAGGAGACAGCAGCATATCTACTGGAAAACAAAGATACCCTGCAGGGGGTGAATATTGAAGAGGAGTTACTCCGTGTGTATGAAGGCGGCGAGGCTTTTTCACATCTACTGGGCTATACGGGAAAGATTTCCTATGAGGAACTGGAGGAATTAAAAGAGTATAATGATAACTATTCGCTCCAATCGATCATTGGAAAGGCTGGAATTGAGCAATATATGGAAGAGTCACTGCAAGGGAAAGACGGAGAAAAAGAGGTTTATGTAAACAACACCGGCCGCGTGCTGAAGGAGGGGGAGAGTATATCAGAAAGGGATGCAGGAAAAAATGTCTATCTGAGTATTGATAAGGACCTGCAAACGGCTGTATATAAAATGTTGGAACAGCGTATTGCAGGAATCCTGGTCAGCAATATTATTAATGCAAAAGAATTTGATAGATCGAATATAGAAGATGCATCAGAAATAAAAATACCAATTTATGATGTTTATAATGCATTGTTTCAAAATGGAGCCATTGATTTAGAGAGGATGGATAAGGAAAAATCTACAGAATTAGAAAACAGTATCTTGGAAAGAGTGAAGGAAAGAAAAACGGAATTAGTGGCAGAGCTGCACGAAGAATTGACCGGAGATGGAACTATTTACAGGGAACTGCCAAAAGAGCTGCAAGTTTACGAATCCTTCATTGTGAATGAGCTTGGGCTATTGGAGGAAACTGCTGTTGATACCGCAGATGAAACTTATGTTTCCTGGACGGAAAATAAAGATATCAGTTTAAAGGATTTTCTGAGATATGCTGAAAAAACGAACTGGATTCATCGTGAGATGCTGCCTGAACAGGAAGGATACCTCACGTCAGAAGAGATTTATCTGGCAATCGTTGAGAAAATATTGAATCAACTTAGTAATAACAATATTTTTGACAGAATGATTATCAAATATATGCTTCTTGATGACTCGGTAACGGGGATGGAGGTATGTAATCTGCTATATGAACAGGGGAAATTCAGTAAAGATGATAAGGAATACGAAGCCCTGCAAAGCGGGCATTTGGGGGCTTATGATTTTATGATAACGAAAATCAGTAAACTGGAAATTACACCGGCCCAATTAGCATTGGAGCCCTATTCAGGATCAGCCGTTATATTGGAATCCGGGACAGGAAAAGTATTGGCATGTGTTACGTATCCGGGCTATGATAATAACCGGCTGGCAAATGTGATGGATGACCAGTATTATGATCAGCTTTATCAGGATTTATCCATACCTTTTTATAACCGGGCAACCCAGCAGTTAACTGCTCCCGGATCAACATTCAAGCCAATCACAGTCATAGCAGGACTGGAGGAAGGAGTGATCCACTCCGGCTCATCGGTTTACTGCGATGGAATTTTCGATCAGGTAGCCCCTTCTTTAAAGTGCTGGAACAAATCAGGACATGGCGAAATAGCAAATGCAGCAAGTGCCTTGAAAAATTCCTGTAATGACTACCTTTGCGAGACTTCTTATCGTTTAGGGCAGATTGGCAGACTTGAATTTGACGACAACCAGGCGCTTGCATATTTGCAGGATTATTCAAAGCTGTTTAATCTGCATAAAAAGTCAGGAATAGAGATAACAGAAAGTGAGCCGCATGTTACGGATTATGCAGCGGTACCATCCTCTATTGGACAAGGCACCCATAATTATTCTACTGTACAATTAGCCAGATACGCAGATACCTTAGCAACTCATGGCAATAGCCATAAACTTTCTCTTATAAGGGAAAGTCAAGGCACTGATTCAGATGAGTTTGCCCCTAAAATAGAAGGACAAATCAATCTGCCGGACAGTGTATGGAATACGGTAGAATCGGGGATGTGCCAATTCATCCAAAGTAATGAACTGTTTAAAGATTTAAATCTTACCATAGCAGGAAAATCCGGTACGGCTCAGGAAGTAGAAGACCGTCCCGACCATGCACTTTTTATCGGATATGCGCCGGTAGAAGAACCGGAAATTACGATGGCTGTCCGCATTGCAAACGGATATGCATCCGGAAACGCAGTTGCTCTTGGCAGGGATATCATAAGTTATTACTTTGATTTGATATCAGAAAGCGATTTGATTTCCGGTAATGCATCCGAGGCTGTTAACGTCCGTACTGATTGAAAAATGTAGCAATTGTAAACATTTGTGTTGACAAATGCGGTTATTTTGTATATACTAAAAGTAGGAAAGGAGTGTTTTAAAATGGCTAATGTTAATATTCGCGTTGATGATACGTTAAAAAAGAAAGCCGAAAAAATCTTTTCAGAATTAGGTTTGTCTATGTCTACCGCAACAAACGTTTTTTACAAACAAGTGGTAAGATATGGTGGGATTCCGTTTGATTTGCGTATTTCCGACCCCTTTTATTCTGCCGAAAATCAAACCCATTTACAGAAATCTATCAGTGACTATGAAGCCGGAAAGAGTAAGCCAATCGTAAAGACAATGGCTGAGTTAGAGGAAATGGCCAGTGAGTAATCCAGTACAGCCTTGCATAAATATCACAGCAATGAGCACCCACTATTTGCGCCAGTGCCGCGTTGTCGTCAATCAACGATGCCACCGCATCGCCTCTTTCCTCCGCCTTGCCCTGACACAAATATTGAGTACTCATTGCTGTGATATTTATGCAAGTCTGTACTAGTGTTCCTGCCGGAGGGCTGGGAAGATTATCTCTATTGGCAAGGACAGGACAAAAAGACGCTGCGCAGGATAAACCAGCTTCTACAGGACATTTCGCGGAACAGTGTTAAGGGATTAGGGAAGCCTGAACCGTTGCGGGGCAATATGACTGGGTGGTGGAGTAGGCGCATAGATGATACAAACCGCTTGATATACCGTATGCAAGGAAATGGTAATATTGAGATAGCTCAATGCCGTGGACATTATAACGACAAGTGAGAGGGAAGTAGAAGGCGTTGACGTGTAAGCTCTTCATAAACATAGACAAATGACGGATTTATAAACCGTCGTTTGTCTTGTTTTAATAAATACGTTTATCTTTTAATATTGAAAGTGTAATTTCTACGGCAGTGCTGCCTCCGGCATTATCCTTGCCTTGTATATTCGTAGCAAATATATAGGCGTGTTCGCCCTGTTCCACATATCCGACGAACCAGCCGTTTACTGTCTTATTTTTAATGGTACCGGTGCCGGTCTTTCCGGAAAGTACAGCGCCGTCCTGCTCGGACAGGCGCAGTATGCTTTTTACGGCATCTACATGCTCGGGTTTGAATATAGTTTCATTTTGGTAAAAATCTTTGAGAAGCTCTACCTGTTCCACCGGTGATATCTTTAGAGAAGATTCCATCCAATAATCTTCAATCCCACCGGACAGATCATGATTTCCATAAGATAGTTGAGCATAGAAGAGACGAAGTTTCTGCATTCCAACCTGTGCGTCAATGTCCTGAAAATACCAGCTCACCGAATTTTGCATGGCTGACATTAAATCCTGATCACGGTTCCATGCCTCGAAAGGAAAGCTCGTTCCATCCCAGTTTTGCACTGAGTTACCGGTATCAATGACACCAGTTTCCAATGCGGTCAAGGCACTGTATATTTTGTAGGTAGAAGCAGGAGATACCCTTTTGACACTCTTCTCCTTGTTATAGATGCTATATTGATCCGCTTCCATATCATAAAGAACAAAACTGCCCGTGGAGCCATTAAAATAAGAGGCTAAATCTTCATATATGACGTTTTCGGTCTGAAAGTGAAATTTACCGCCGTTGTTAACAGCCAGTACCGTAATTACCGGAATCTGGAACAGGATGAATAATAAGGTGAGGGAAAAAACGCAGATGCTCTTTATCTGCAGTCTTTTCGATTCCATTTTGAAGGAGGCAATACCTTCAATGCGCCTTTTGATCTGTCGTTTTGAACCGCCCATATCTGTTGCAAAGGACAGTGTTTTAGAAGGTGATTGTCTGTTAACGAATTTTAAGAGTGTCTTTCCGTAATTGATATAATGTTCTTCCGGAAGCAGTTTCAGGACGGATGCGTCACAGGCGATCTCCCTGTCCTGACGAATCTCCCTGAAGGCTGGAAAAACTAAGGGATGAAACCAATATAATATTTGAAACAGACACATAATGTTATTTATCGGCAGGTCCCTCTTTTTGCAGTGCATTAGTTCATGCAGCAAGATATAGCGTATATCTTCTGTAGACAATGTTTCCATGATTTCAGCAGGAAGTATGATACGGGTTTTGATAAGTCCGACACTTATGGGCGACTTTATAAGTATGGATGTTCCGAATAATATATTTTTCTTAATGCCCAGTTCAGATTTACATTGCTTGAACATTTCGCTTAACTTTCTATCTTCCATGGGTTTCATAGACTCTTTGACAAGCCGCAGCTTCCAATTGCAATATAGAGTGAAAACCGCAAACACAGCAATGCCTGCAAACCAAAGCCCGGCAATAATCTCAGGAATGTATTGTGGTGTGGAACTGTCCACTGACACCGAAAAGTCCTGTAACCAGTCGATACCATAACGGATTGGAGACATTTCACTTCCGGCTGTACCCGCATTTAGCGCTGTGTTTCCTCCGGGAATTAAGCCATTTAACCAGCTTCCTGTTCCAGAAAATGGAAGTAAACCGTCAGGTATGAAGGGAATGACCATTAGAATTAAAATCAACAAATCCATGTTATACTGCCATCTGGTAGAAAGGTGATTCTTTAACCTTTTTTTGACCAACAGGATAAGCAGTAATAAAACGGAAACAGCAAGGCTGCTCATTATGAAGTGTATGAAAAAAGAATCAATCATTGGATCACCGCTCTTTCGACAATTTCATCTCTAAGATATTCTTTAGTTCATTTATATCATCTTCGGATAGTTTATCCTGTTCTATATAGTTTACAATCATAGAGTTCAGAGTACCGTCGTAAAACCGGTTCAGAAAGGTATTGCTTTCCCGTTCCACTATCTCCGATTCCTGTACCAGCGGAGTATAAACAAATACCCTGCCGTCTTTCTCGTAATTTAATGCTTCCTTCTTAACCAGTCGGGAGAGCAGCGTCTGAATTGTTTTCGGTTTCCAGTCCGTGGCTTTTTCTAACTTTTCAACCACCTCGTTGGTACTGATAGGTGCATTTGCCCATATGATTTTCATAACCTGATACTCAGCATCTGAAATTGTTGGTATATTTCTCATTAAAATCCTCCCATATTCTTACGTGTGTAATATTTTTATTATAGCATTTCTCTTATGCTTGTCAAGTATATGCTCGTATATTTTCAACTTAGTATGCTTGTATATTTTCAACTTAGGAAATATAATAATGTCATGATACCAGGGTCAAAAGATCATGCGTTTCATGCTTGCATGAAAAAGCATGATGTTGGGGTCAAAATACCTTTTGACCCTAACATCATGTCATACATGCAGATATAACAGAATTTTTTCATTAAGTAAGGAGAAAAAAATTGAGTGAGCATTCAGATAGAGCAAAAGAGTTATTTAAAAAGGGTTACAACTGTTCCCAGGCTGTTTTTGCAGCTTATGCAGACGAGATGGGGGTTGATTTTGAAACCGCATTAAAGATAGCATCTTCTTTCGGCGGTGGTATGGGGAGACTAAGAGAAGTATGCGGAGCAGTGAGTGGAATGTTTATGGTTGCCGGAATGAAATATGGCGGCACAGACCCAACGGATCAGGGGGCAAAAGCGGAGCATTATAAGCTTATTCAAGCCTTGGCTAAGCGTTTTGAGAAAGAAAATGGTTCCATTATTTGCAGGGAGCTTTTAGGGCTGGCTGTTAAGAACGACGATCCGCAGCCTGAAGTCAGAACTGAGAAGTATTATAAAAAGCGGCCGTGTATGGAGCTTGTTGAGCGGGCGGCAAAGATACTTGATGAGTAATTCAGGCCCTTCGGGACCTGAATTTTTCTTTCTGGAAAAAATCAATAGAATGCCTTATTTATTTGGGTTTGGAGCAGCTTTCTCTTTTGGTTATATAATAAGGCAGAAAAATTTTTAGCGGAATATGATGCCCATTTTGTATACGGTCAATTAGCATTTTTACAGACATTTCTCCCATCTCTTTAATAGGTATATGTACAGTAGTTAGCATAGGAGTTATATATTGTGCAATTTCGATGTCATCCACACTTATGATAGAAATATCTTCCGGAATGGAAATACCTGCTTCATGCAGGGCATGGACGGTGCCGACAGCAGTAGAATCATTCGGGCAGAAAATAGCGGTAATATCTTTTGTCTGTGAAAGAAGTTTTTTTGCGCCCCGGTATCCGCCATCGGAGGATAACAGGACACTTACTATATTTTTGTTATTAATAGGAATGCGGTGTGCGGCCAGTGTTTCACGATATCCGGTATAACGAATTTCATTTCTTGTTTCACCTATATATGCAATATTTTTATGACCAAGTTCAATTAAATGATTTACAGCAGCCTTACTTACCTCTAATCCATCACAGATGATTTGGTCGAATTTCATATCTTTAGGAAGGGGATTTAAACCGGCATATATAACAAAATGAAAATTATTTTTTAAAAACTGTAAAATTTGTCTGTTGCATCGTCCTAATATTACAATTCCATCAACATCAATACTGGTTATAAATTTTAAGGATTTGAGGTGCTCAAAATCGACAGCGGTAAAAGAATATTTAACAATATAATTATGTTTATAAGCGTATTCTTCTATACATCTTGCTAATTGAGAAAAAAACGGATTATCGATATCTGCTTCTGTACGCGCAAAAATACATGCAATTGTATGAGTGGATTCGATTTCCGGATTCCTGTCTCCCCGCCTCAGGTTTTGAGCGGCCGTATTTGGTATATATCCTGTTTTGCGTATAATTTCCCAGATTTTATCCTGCGTTTCCTGGCTGGCTGCTTTTTTATTTTTTTGATTGATTACCCTTGATACAGTTGAAATAGAAACACCGGCTTCCTTGGCGATGTCTTTTAGTGTCATAGTATCCTCCTTTGGATATCCAGATTGTATTTACATAATAATTATACACGAAAATAGAAAAAAATCCATATAAAGAGTTTGATTAAAGAACAAAAATTGTATATATTTACTCAAACGTTTGATCAAAGAGAAAATTGATTTATGCAAATGTTTGCTATAATTGAATTGTAAAATGAAAAATATATGCAAGGTGGTTCCGAAATGATGATTCTGTTTTTTTTGGTAAGTTTTGCCGCATCTACTGTCGGCGCGATCTGCGGTATTGGAGGCGGTGTCATTATAAAGCCGGCTTTAGATATGTTTCAAATGGAAAGTGTCAGTACCATAAGTTTTTTATCAGGCTGTGCGGTCTTATCAATGTCCCTATATGCTGTTGCCAAAGAATTACTTACAGGTAAGAGTAAAGTAGATTTAAAAGCCGCTACCCCATTGGCAGTTGGTGCCGCCCTGGGCGGAGTGTTCGGTAAACTGATTTTTACTTATATAATAGATATGGGTGAAAATGTAAACGGGATAGGTGCCGTGCAGGCCCTTTGTCTGCTCATCATAACGGTATTTACTTTGGCCTATACTGTAAAGAAAAACGAAATAAAAACACGTCATATTACCAGTAAATCTATTTGTTCAGGCCTTGGAATACTTTTAGGTATCACGTCAAGCTTTTTGGGAATTGGCGGAGGACCGGTAAATATAATCCTTCTGCATTATTTTTTTACTATGGATTCGAAAACAGCGGCTCAAAATAGTTTGTATATCATTTTCTTCAGTCAGGCCGCAAATTTAATTGCAACCCTGATTACAAATACCGTTCCGGATTTTAATTTTCTATATTTACTCCTGATGATAATGGGCGGCATTTTGGGAGGCATGACTGGCAGGCTTTGTCACAGGTATATAGGCACACATACCATTGATAAATTATTTATTCTATTAATGGGAGTGATCATAATTATTAGTATTTATAATGTGTTCCAATACTCTGTCGGTTTATAGTCAATATAATGAAAACGTTTGCGTAAACTTTCGTTGATACTGGTAAATATTATTGTATAATGAAATTAAATCATGAATAAAACAGTCAAAATAACGAAAAATGAGGTGTAGTTATGAAACATATTTATTTAAACTTGAAACGTTTTGACATTCCGGCAGAATATGATGGCATAAACAATCTGGCGTCAATAGATCAGTGGGCTGAATGTATTATCAGCAGTACACAGGAGGTGTTAAAAGAAATAGCTATTCAAAATATGGAGTATACAATGTTTTTCCCGGAAGCACATTTACTTTCAGCAATGAAAGCAAAAAAAGCAGACAGTCCTATTATCATTGGCTGTCAAAGTGTATTTCGTGAAGATACGGTAAAAAATGGGAATATTGGCGCATTTACCACGAATCGGACAGCAAAAGCAGTAAAGGCCATGGGATGTGAGAGTACTTTGATCGGACATTGCGAAGAACGAAAAGATAAAGCCGGAATTCTGGCGGAAGCTAATATTACAGATACATATGCAGTAAACAGATTGCTGAATAAAGAAATCAAAATGGCACAGGAAGCAGGGTTGAAGGTGTTATACTGCGTCGGTGAATCGGCAGAAGAACAGGAACGTTGGGAGGTGGTTTTGAAAGAGCAGCTGGAGGTTGGACTCAAAGGAATTGATAAAGAAAATGTAGTAATTGGCTATGAACCTGTCTGGGCCATCGGTCCGGGGAAAGTCCCGCCGGGAAAAGAATATATCACAAAAATTGTCAGGTACATAAAAGAAATTACCGGTGGTTTAGAGGTTGTATATGGAGGTGGTTTAAAAGCTGATAATGCAAAAATGTTATCAGAAATCAGGGAACTGGATGGTGGATTGATCGGATTGACAAGATTCCAGGGTGACATCGGATACTATCCGGAGGAATATCTGGAAATTATCCGGTTATATGCGAATCTGTAAGGAGGAAAAATATGAAGTTGGAGTTTGAGTATGGACAGGGAACTATGGAAGCAATTCTTCCTGAAAGCACGGATGTATTCATTCCGGGAGAAACATATCCTGATCCACCTTGCATTACGGAAGATAATATAGTAGAAGAAACAAGAAAATCTATTCGGAATCCAATTGGAATGCCTGCACTTGGAGAACTGGTACATCCGGGAAGCAAAGTCACGATTGTAATACCGGATATCGTAAAAGGAGGATGCCAGAAAACAGCCCATAGAAAAGTGTCCGTATCCGTTATTTTGGAGGAACTATATGTGTCAGGGGTAGATAAAAAAGATATTTTGCTGATTATTTCCAACGGCCTGCATCCAAGGGCAACCGAAGGGGAAATGAAAAAGATATTGGGAGAATTTCTGTTTCATGAATTTTACTATACAGATCAGATTATCAGTCATGATAGTGAAGATTATGACCATTTAATCGATTTGGGATATACCATTGGCGGAGACCGGGTGATTATGAATAAATATGTTTATGAATCAGATCTGTCTATACTGATTGGTCATGTACAGGGAAATCCGTATGGGGGATACTCCGGAGGGTATAAACACTGTTCCACGGGAATCACTCATTGGAAAAGCATAGCAGCTCATCATGTACCGAAGGTCATGCATAGAAAAGATTTTGTCCCTGTTTCCACCCACACAATGATGAGGCACAAATTTGATGAAATCGGAATGTATATGGAAACATGTATGGGTAAAAAGTTCTTCTGCTGTGATGCGGTTCTGGACACATATTCCAGACAAATTGCTGTTTTTAGCGGCTATGCAAAAGAGATTCAGCCGGTTTCATGGGAAGTTGCCAATAAAAGAACTTTCATACCCTGGGCTGAGAAAAAATACGATATCATTGTATTTGGCATGCCTCAGGATTTTCATTATGGCAATGGTATGGGGACAAATCCAATTCAGCTGATGCAGGCTTTATCTGCACAGGTGATACGGCATAAACGTGTTATGAGCGATAAGTGTGTGTTTATCTGTTCCAGCATCTGCAACGGCTATTTCCATGATGAGCGTTGGCCGTATTTAAGAGAACTGTATGAGATGTTTCAGAAAGATTATATGAATACGCTGGCAGATATGACAAGATACGGAGAGTATTTTGCAAACAGGAAAGACTATATTGATAAATACCGTTACTGCAATGCATTTCATCCATACCATGGATTCTCGATGATGAGCTGCGGCCATATTGCGGAGATGAATACTTCTGCTATCTATATAGTAGGTGCTCAGGCGACGGGCTATGCCCGGGGGATGGGATTGAAGACCAGGGCTGTATTTGAAGAAGCACTGGAAGATGCAATGAGAAAATATACGGGACCCAATCCAAATATACTGGCGTTGCCGCTAACATATAAAACCGGTGCGGTACATTTAATGATGAAAGATGATCAGTTATAGGAATAACAGGGATTTAGCGAGGAGAATGCTATGTTGACATTGGAAAAGAAAAAAGAATTGGAGCAGTTTGCGGTAGAAATACGTATCAAATGCATGGAACAATTTGCCGGGATCGGAATTGGACATGTGGGCGGCTCTATGTCAGTCTGTGATTTGATGGCTTGTCTGTATGGATGGTTATTAAATGTGGATCCGGGAAACCCGAAATGGGAGGAAAGAGACCGGTTCATTATGTCGAAAGGACATGCCGGGCCGGCGCTGTATTCGGCTCTGGCGCTAAAAGGATATTTTGATACAAAAGAGCTTGCGACATTAAATCAGCCGAACACCAGTCTTCCCAGCCATACGGATAGAAATAAAACGATTGGAGTGGATATGACTACAGGCTCTTTGGGGCAGGGATTCTCCGCCGGTCTGGGAATTGCTTTGGCATGTCAAAAGAAAGGTCTGAAAAATAATATATATATTCTATTAGGTGATGGAGAATGCCAGGAAGGACAGATATGGGAATGTGCTTTGTTTGCTCCGGCTTATAAATTGACAAATGTAATTGTATTTGTGGATTTTAATAACAGGCAATTAGACGGAACCATTGATGAGGTCCTGGCGTTAGGTGACCTTTCTGAAAAGTTTGAAGCTTTTGGATGGCAGACGATTGATGTGGCAGACGGGCATGATATTGAGCAAATCTGCAGCGCTGCCGATACTGCGAAATCGGATAAGACCCGCCCTTCTCTGATTGTCCTCCATACGGTAAAAGGCAGAGGGTGCTGTTTTGCTGAAAATGAAGCTGCGAATCATAATATGCCTGTTACGAAAGAAATGGCGGAAATTGCAGTCAGGGAGCTGGAATTATTAAAAAGTAATTTATAGTATGGGAGAAAAATATGAGTATTATACTTTCGAATGACAACAGCCTTGAAAAGACACAAATGCGGGAAGCATATAGTAAAACAATAATGGAAATAATAGAGGAAGGCAAACCGGTCATACATATGGATGCAGATTTGATGAGGGCAATTGGATTGCTTCCTTATCGTGAGAAGTATCCGGAGCACATTTTAGAATGCGGAATTGCAGAGGCTAATATGATGGGAGTGGCGGCCGGACTTTCTTTGGAAGGATTTATTCCATTTGCTCATACATTTGCCGTATTCGCGTCACGAAGAGCATGTGATCAGATTTTTATGAGTGGGGCTTATGCCAGATTAAATGTAAAAGTAGTTGGAAGTGACCCGGGCGTCACGGCTGGTTTAAATGGAGGAACACATCAGGCATTTGAAGACATTGCAATTATGCGTGCAATTCCAAAGATGACAATTGTAGAACCCAGCGATACTGCAATGGTTAAAAAAACCATTAGAATTGCATTGGACACTTATGGTATGTTTTATTTAAGAATGTTCCGTATGAATGCGGTTCAAATTTATGAAAAAGACTCTGAATTTATAATTGGCAAAGCAGTAAAACTACGGGAAGGCAGTGATGTTACCATATTTGCCTGTGGAGTAGAAGTAATAGAAGCGGTCCGTGCGGCGGATTCATTGAAGAAGGAAGGGATATCTGCAAGAGTATATGACATGTTTACCATAAAGCCGGTAGACCAACAGGCGATATTAGAAGCAGCAGCAGAAACAGGGGCAATTGTTACCGCGGAAAATCATAATATAATAGGCGGATTAGGATCGGCGGTAGCGGAAGTTTTAATTGAAAATCATCCTGTTCCGATGGAACGGATCGGCATTTCCGATACGTTCGGAGAGGTGGGCCAGACGGATTGGCTGAAAGAAAAATTTGAATTGACATCCCGGGATATCATGAAGAAAGTGTATAAAGTAATAGAACGAAAAACAATTAAATAAAAACAGCAAAGGAGAATGTAAAATGAAAAAGTTTTTATGTATGTTTTTGGCCACATGTCTGTTATTTGGACTGATTGGTTGTTCAGGGGCAGAAAGTAATAAGGATGAAAGTTCGGCGAACCAGGAAGCAAAAGCAGACAGCAGTTCTACCACATATGGCATTGATCCAATGAAGGAAAAAACAACCATTAATATTGGATACTTCTCGGGAACCCTTCATGCCGTTCCATTTTATATCATGGAACAGGAAGGATGGCTGGAAGAATTAAATATTGAATTCAATTACCAGTCATTTGTAAACGGACCGGCGATGATGGAGGCTAATAATAGCTGGGATATTGGAACTGCCGGTGCGCCCGGGGCGATCACCGGCATTCTGGGTTATGACGTTTCTGTTATCGGTATTTGTGACCATGAGGCAATTCTAAACTTATATGTGCGTGAAGAGTCCCCAATATATCAGTCCGGGAATGGAAATATAGAAGGCTATGAGGAAATTTATGGAACTCCCGAAGACTGGAAAGGGACTACCTGGATCCTTCCGGTCGGAACTACCATGCATCAGGTGTTTGCTTCCACATTAAGTAAGATGAATCTTACTTTAAATGATGTCACGATCATCAATATGGATGTAACCAGTGCTCTGGCCGGATTTAAGGCCGGTGAAGGCGATGGTCTGGGCTGCTGGATCAGTATCGCACTGTCGGCGGAAGAGGCGGGATATAAAAAAGTAGGCGGAGCTGATGTGAACAGTGATATTGTTGCAACTGCCATTTTGGCCAATGATGCGGCTTTAGCGGATGAAACGAAATTTGAAGCGATAACAAAGATTTATGAATTATACTACAGAACCATTGAATGGTGTTATCAAAATGAAGATGAATTCGCACAGCATTTTTACGATACCTGCGAAATAGAAGGAGTTGCCTGTTCCGAAGAAGTAGCAAAAGAGGTTGTTTCCAGATTCAAATCCTTCGAGTTAGACTATATGCTGGAGCATATGACCAGCGAGGTTGATGATAAAAGGGAACTGGCATCCCGCAAGTTAAACGGCGCAGAATCTGATTTGATGGAAACATTTGATTTCTTTATGGACATCGAGAGCTACACGGAAGAAAACAGAAATTACATCTTAGATAATAATAAAATCACGAATGTAGTGGCAAAGGCCATCAAAGAGAAACAGTAGTTATCCGGCTGTTTCCGGTCTGCGGAATGTACACCGGAAACAGCCGGTTTAGGGCATCATTCAAAGAAGAAGGAGATAGGCTCATGAATAAACCATCAAAGGCAAAGGATCCGTTGGGACGCGGCAGAGGCTGCAGCTCTTATATGTACACCATGTTGTCAGCAGCCGGTGTTTTGAGTTTCCTGTTTTTGTGGCAGATTGCCTTGGAGGCGGGATTGTTATCTGACCGGTATGTGTCCAGACCAACGGAATTGATTTTTTTATTTTTTCAAAAATTTTCTGATACAACTCCAGACGGTTCCACATTACCGGTTGCAATTTTAGCAAGTTTAAAAGTATCCCTTACAGGATTGATCGTCGCAATCTTTACCGGCATTCCATTAGGCATGTTAATGGGATGGTACAAAGGGATTGACAAGTTTGTACGGCCGCTGTTTGAAGTACTTCGCCCTATCCCTCCTATTTCCTGGATTCCACTTACCATTGTGTGGCTGGGAATCGGGCTGAAAGCAAAGGCATTTATTATCTTTTTTGCAGCATTTATTCCCTGCGTGATCAATTCCTATACAGGAATCAAACTGACAAGTAAAACATTGATAAATGTAGCAAAAACTTTTGGCGCTTCAAACTTTACAACATTCATCCGGGTCGGTATACCGTCTGCCATGCCGATGGCATTTGCCGGAATCAGGGTGGCTTTGGGTAATGCCTGGTCTACCCTGGTGGCGGCTGAAATGCTGGCTGCTACAGCCGGCCTGGGTTATATGATACTGATGGGCCGTAGTTTTGCCCGCCCTGATATTATTATGCTTGGTATGATCGTGATAGGCGCATTGGGTGCCCTGTTTACCGGAGTATTGAATTTCTTCGAGAAAAAAGTGATTAAATGGAGGGCTGCAAAATGACAATGAAAAAGAAAGAACACTTTGGCGAGGTAAAAAAATATACAATATTGGATATTGTATATAGGATTCTGCCAATTCTGTCAATTTCATGCATCTTCCTGCTTTGGATTTATGTATCTGCTGACAAACCACAGTTATTCCCTTCCTTGCAGGCGACATGGGAACGGTTCATAAAATTGCTGGAAAAACCGGTAATGCGTGTCAGCTATCTGGGACACATCTCTGCCAGCCTGAAACGGGTATGCATAGCATTAGCCGTATCCTGGATCATTGGTATTTCATTTGGCGTACTGATTGGCTGGAATAAAAAAATGGATGCTTTCTTTGGGAGTATATTTTCTTTTATTCGTCCCATTCCGCCCATTGCATGGATTCCATTGATTACGATTTGGTTTGGAATTGGTGAATTTCCGAAAATAGTAATTGTATTTATTGGTGCGGTAATGCCGGTTGTTGTTAATACACAAGCCGGATTAGACAGTGTGGAACAGATGTATTTAGACGTGGGAACGGCTTTTAATACGAATAAAAAACAGATGCTGCTTGAAATAGCCATTCCTTCTGCTTTACCCTCCATATTTGCAGGTATCCGGACATCCACAAGCACAGCCTGGATGGTAGTACTGGCAGCGGAAATGCTGGGGGCAAAATCGGGTATCGGTTTCCTGGTATCCCGGGGTATGGAGGGAGATGACTTGCCATTGGTATTGGTGGCAATGATCACAATCGGGGTGATCGGTGCGTTATTGGGAGTAGTAACAAGTTTTATTGAAAGGAGGCTTTGCCCATGGGAAAGGATAGGTTGAATAAGCAAGGAGCCAAGGTAAGATTACGGATATCCGGTTTGTCAAAATCATATGACGTAAAGAATGGGATTTTAAAAGCGGTAGATAACATAAACTTTGAGGTATATGATAATGAATTCCTTGTTATCCTTGGGCCCGGGCAATGTGGGAAATCGGTTCTCCTGAATATGATAGCAGGGCTGGAAGAACCAACGACCGGTACGATAGAACTGGATGGTAAAAAGATAAACGGAAGTGACCCCAGGATAGGTATGGTATTTCAGAAAATTGCATTGATGCCATGGAAGACGGTTATGCAGAATACCGAAATCGGACCTAAATTTCGTGGTATAAATAAAAGAACCCGCAGGGAGAAAGCTCAAATGTATATTGATTTAGTGGGGCTAAACGGGTTCGAAGATTCTTATCCGTCTCAATTATCGGGAGGTATGAAACAGAGAGTAGGAATCGCCCGGGCATATGCAAATGATCCGGAAATCCTGTTAATGGATGAACCTTTCGGTGCCCTGGACGCGCAGACAAGATATGCAATGGAAGAGGAAGTGGCCAAAATCTGGCAGAAGGAAAAACGTACGATTATATTTGTGACAAATAACATTGAGGAGGCATGTTATCTGGGAGACCGAATTATCTTATTCAGTGAATCACCGGCCAGAATCAAAGAATTGTATGTAGATGATTTACCGAAACCAAGAGATATTGTATCACAAAAATTTTTAGAATTACGGACCATTATCTCTGAGAACACGGACCTTGCTATTTGACAAGAGAGTGTCTGACTTGTCAGACGTGAAGTCAAACAAATTAAAAGAGAGGAGCTATGGTAATGGAAAAGCCGGATAATCGTGATATAAAAGTGGAAGTAAAACATCTGACAAAGTATTTTGGAAAACTTCATGTGTTAGATGACGTATCATTCAATATAAAAAAAGGCGAATTTCTATGTGTAGTAGGGCCTACCGGCTGTGGAAAAACCACATTTTTAAATGTGTTGACGAAAATCTATGAAGCAACAAGCGGCGAATTAAGAATTGACGGAGAATTGGCTGATCCCAAACGGCATAATTTAGCCTGTGTATTTCAGGAACCTTCTGCCTTCCCCTGGCTTACGGTTGAAGAAAATTTAAGATTTGGATTAGAAATCAAAAAATTACCGAAACAAGAAATAAAGGAACGCGTAGAACAAATGATTCAACTGCTTGGTCTTGAAAAATTCCGTAGTACTTATCCGGATCAGTTGTCCGTAAGCTCCGCACAACGGATCATTATAGGAAGGGCTTTTGCGATGAAGCCGGATCTGCTGCTGATGGATGAACCTTATGGACAGATGGATATTAAGTTACGTTATTATCTGGAGGATGAAGTGCTGCGGTTATGGCGGGAAATAGGGACAACTGTTGTTTTTATTACCCATAATATTGAAGAAGCCGTCTACTTATCGGAAAGGTGCCTGATTCTGACTAATAAACCGGCTGCGATTAAGGAAATTGTTGTGAATGATCTCCCGTATCCAAGAGACATTACCGGTAAGGAGTTTATAGATTTACGAAAGCATATCACAGAACAGATCAAATGGTGGTAGAAAGGAGAATATTGTGAAAGAACTAAAATGCACGGCAGCTTCACTGCTGAATTCAGAAACGACAGGTTTACAAAGAATAACCGGCGATGAAATGTATGTGGAACGAATTGAAAGCCAGAGTATCAGTTTAGAGCTTTATGATGATATCCTGAAAAGAGGAAAAGCAATAGGTGTAACGGATAATTTCAAGACAATTATTAACTATTTTAAAACTCCGCAAAAGGAAACACCACCCGGGTTTCGCGTGGAGTATCAATTGATGGGTGATGGAGCCGTTCTGGCGGATCTCAAACGGGACATTTCCTATGATAAAAATGGGATCAGACGTCCGTCTATGATTTTATTCAGTGCTGATTCCGCAAATCCATATGAGGTTGCCGGTGTGAAGGATTTAATTGGGAATTTAACCTGTAATCCTGCTATTATATATAATTTATTCATTAATGATCCCAAAGAAAATATTGGGTTGCGGTATAAAACACGTGATGAGGTCTTGATGGAAATAGGGAAAATACTTGGCCCTGGTTGTGATATCAGTGTAGAGCTCAATGATCCTTTTTCGGCCAGTGACAATGAGATTTTGGAAGAAGCAGCCAGATTCAAAGAAATGTTATCGGAATACCGCGTTGTAATCAAAGTGCCACATACAGGCCCTGTCAATGCATCTAATGTCAAAGAGTTAATGACTGGAGATAAAAAATTCAGTAAACGCTATAACCAGGGGACTTCCGCAGATGCATACAGAGGACATAATATTGCGCTGATGCTGAAAGAACATGGATACAGGGTGAATTTTACTTTGATGTTTGAACCCTATCAGACAGCAATGGCTTTGCAGGCAAGACCGTATTTTATCAATAGCTTTATCATGTTCCGGCATACGCAAAGCAGGCATATGGCAGGATTATTACAAGCTTATGAAACTACGGGAGATATTCAGTTTGTGGAATTACTGCAAAATTATATGTTTGAAAATGATTATTTATCTTCAAATGAAATTGGCGCAGATATCTTTTCTGCATATACCCGGGCAAAAGAGATTCTTCAGTATCGGGGATTTTTACATAACCCTGCGGCAGATGGCTTAGATGGAATCCGCCATAATTTAAGAGTACTGCGTCAGGCAAATTTGCCGGATTCAAAACTGATCATCTGCAATATGCAAGGCGAAAATTATTATCCTTATATTGATAAGCTATTAATGGAAGCCGAATTTATGGATATGGCAGACAGAGTGATCATAACTGCAGCTCCGGACTTATTGGCGCAGTTTACTGCGAATCCTAATGTCATCCAGTTCCAGAGACGGTTTATGAATGCTGCGGACGGTGCGAAATAATCAGAAAGATCTGTGGAAGGGAGGATATTATGGGAGCAGGTGCAGCATTGGATCTCCTGCTGGTTTTTTTGATTGCATCAGTATCCAGTTTTATACATGGTTATATTGGATTTGGCTATTCAATCATTGCAATGGCTGTAATGCCGATGTTTTTTTCAATGGTAACAAGCGGGGCAATTGGAACTATGGCTTTGCTTGCAGTATGCTGCCGGATCGCATATTCTTTAAAATCACATATTAATTGGAGAAAAATATGGATACCTACCATGTTTATGGTCATTGGAAAAATTCTGGGGACTTTTCTGCTGATGAACATGGTAGCGCAAGTACTGGAAAGCATACTGGGTCTTTTCCTGATATTTTATTCGCTGAACGCTCTCTTATTTCGAAAAAGCTTAGGCATAAAAGGGACGAAGCTTCAGGGAGGCCTTTTGGGGTTTTTAGGCGGCATTATGGGCGGACTTTATAATATGTCCGGTCCAGCCATTGCTGTTTACTATATGGCTGTCTGCAAAGATGATATAAAAGAGTATTCTGCATGTATCAATTGTTCTTTTGTTCCCTCCACAATTGTTGGAATGGGAATGCATCTGTGGTATGGTAATTATACGCTGCCGGTAATTCAAATGGGTCTGTTTTCTATGCTGGGCGTTTTAATTGGGGTTTCAGCAGGAATACATTTCTTTCAAAAAGCAGATGTGATGAAGGTGAAAAGAATAACCTATATTTTTATCGGAAGTATGGGAGTATTTATGTTTTGCAGCAGCCTGATATTCTGATCAGGAGTAAAATATATGATGAAAGAAGGAAAAAATATGAATATAGTTATTGGGGCTGATAAAGGAGGCTTTTATTTAAAAGAAGCAGTTGCAGATATGTTAAGAGAACATGGGCATAACATAACGGATGCAGGAACACTCTCTTTAGAAAGGCCATGTACGTATACAATAACTGCCCAAAAAGCGGCCGGAATGATTCAAAATGGTAAAGCTGATAAAGGTTTGCTCTTCTGTGGTACGGGAATGGGAATGAGTATGGTTGCCAATAAATTCAAAGGAGTATATGCGGCGGTGGTAGAAAGTGTATATGCTGCTGAATACTGCCGGAAAATCAATAATGCAAATATTTTGTGCATGGGAGGCTTTATCATTGGTGAGACAATGGCGAAAGATATGGTACGTGTTTTTTTAGATACAAACTTTGTACAGGATTTTCCGGACTGGCGGGTGGAATTTTTAACAGAACAAAAAAAATTAATGGAAGAGTTGGAAAATAAGATGTTTAAGTAAAAGGAGATTATAATCTTGAAAAGCTTGTTTGTGGAAGAAAAATATAAAATGCATGTGAAAGAAATTGAAAGGCCTGTCCCTGAAAAGGGAAAAGCAATTGTGAAAATCCACATGAGTGGTGTCTGCGGTACGGATGTTCATTCTTATTCCGGTAATAATGCCAATACAGTTTATCCATTAGTCATTGGGCATGAAGCGGTGGGGACAATCATACAGATAGAGGAAGAAAATGAGCAAGGATTAAAAGCTGGCGACCGGGTAGTTATGGAGCCGTATATTGGATGCGGAAAATGTTATGCCTGTATCCAGGGCAGGTATAATGCATGCATTGATTTGAAAACCCGGGGCATCCATTTTGATGGAATGATGACGGAAGAAATCAGTCATCCTGTGGAAAAAATTTATAAGATACCGGAGCAGATAACAGATAGACAAGCCTGTATGATAGAGCCATTTACGATTGGAATACAGGCTACCCGAAGAGTCCGGTTAAAAAAGGGAGAATACGGTGTAATCATCGGAGCCGGTGCTATCGGCCTGGTTTGTGCTATGGTAGTTAAGGCGTATGGAGGTATTCCGATTCTTCTGGATCCTGTGGAGGGACGTTTAGAAAAAGCACGTGAAATGGGATTCCAATATACCTTTAACAATATGAAAGGTGATTTAGAAACTTATTTAGCTGAAATAACAAGTGGAACTATGCCCAGTATAATTTATGAATGTTCCGGTGCGAAACCAATATTAGAGAATATTCATAATTTAATCAGTGTCTGCGGGCGTATTATACTCATTGGATGGCCCCACGTACCTTACAGCCATATTGATACATCTCATATTACCAGAAAAGAACTTGATGTCATTGGTTCGAGATGCAGCTGTAATTGTTTTCCGGAAGCTATTGAGTTAATAAAAAGCAGTCAAGTAGATGCAGATATTTTTATTTCACATATGATTGAAATGAAAGAAGCTGCAGAAGTCTTTGAAGATATGATTGCGGATCCTGGAAAATATATGAAAGTAATAATTAAATGTCAGCAATGATAATATCATTTTCAGGTCCTAAGGGACCTGAATTTGTGCTTTTGTTGCCATGCCATGATTTCTTCGATCGTTTTTTGCCCCACATTCCTAATGCATTTCAGCTGTTTGGGAGTGGCTGCCAAAATTTTGGATTCTGTGTGATAACCGGCCTTGTAGAGTATATTTCTGGTTTTGGGTGATAAATCTGTATCGAGTATGATTTTATCTTTTAGAAATGCGGATTCAATACCGGACTCTTCAAAAGCATGGATAATTTGAAGTGCCATATTTTTGTCGTAGTGAAATAATTTGTAAAATGCAGAAGTTTCCATAGATTTCAATTCCGTAATATGAGTGATTTTTTTGCGAATGAGAAATTTTTTGATTTTATCAGGAATTGGGAGAATTTTAATGGTTCCGGACAAATGTGCTTCTATATCCACTTTGGTTTTGGCAACTGCTTCCCGGATCACCTTTTCACTTTTACATCCGATCCCTCTGAAATGAGTATAATTTCCCCAGGATTGGTTGAGTAATTCTTCAACCATATAAATGTTATTTTTATTTAAAAGTCGTACGAACCGTACAGGCAAATCCAAGTCGGAAATTTGGGTGGCCAATGCTTTTCTTTGAAATTCATTGTCTGAAATCATCAATAGCTCTCCTTGTTTTCAAGTTTGCTAATTAGTACTTTGCAATTACTAATTACTAGTTTATTATAGAAAATCAAATAATGCAATACAAAATATTTGCAAGGAGGAAAAAATAAATTTATTATAATATTTTTTGGAAATATAGATAAGTATGATATAATTCTTTAGAGAAGTATCATAGCCAGAGCAGACAAAGAAGAACAGCTTATACAAAAGATAAACTGCTCTGGATGTGATTCTTCTCAATTGTACCAATTCGCGGACGGATAGCCA
>Ga0153924_1000141_pt1 | contig 47368 bp, 58 predicted proteins | sample TSNJ008MetaG_FD_104709 | JGI IMG/M metagenome (GOLD analysis project Ga0153924, IMG submission 104709) | Attine ant fungus gardens microbial communities from New Jersey, USA - TSNJ008 MetaG | ecosystem: Host-associated > Fungi > Mycelium > Unclassified | place: USA: New Jersey, Wharton State...
GATCGTCTCCTGTCTCACCTCCTCCAAATCACGATTCAAAGACACGCAGAAATAACATCTTGTCAACAAGAATCTGAGTTATTCACTCAGCTGTCCCATACAGCGAGGCTCAGCAAAAAAAAACAAACACCTACCGCAGTGCCACAGTGAGCCCCTTCACATCATCCCTCCTCCAAACACTATCCTCTATCACACCCGTGTCCCAACAAATAAGCCTACCCAAAAGCTGTGCACTTCCACTCATCCCCACCCTCCTGCTCAAGATATTCTTTCTTTCCTCAACATCCTTCTCCCTCAATTTTCTATACTCCCACAAGCTCATTCTATCACACGACACACCCTTCATGCTCAATACGGTATCTAACCTCTCACCAGCATACCATCGTTTCAGATGACTCGCTGCAGATAAGTATGCGGAATACCTAAACAAACGTGAAGTCAATGTTAGACTCAACATATCGGTTGTGTTGATGTCGCGTAATATAATAGCTAGCTTGGTAGCGAATTTGCGCTGTGAGAGAGGCGGTGGGAACGTGATCGCCTTGAAGGAGAGTTCCGCCTCTTCCCCTCCTATTGGTACAGAGAAAAGCCCATCGTTGAAGTCGATTGCAGCCGAGGCAGAGTACGAGACATGTGTGGTTGGATGGTGACTTTTCGCCAGTTCTGCTTGTCGTGTTTTCTGCATCAGTTCGGAAGCAGAGGTGTCCTTTAATTTAACAGTCAAAGGGATATACCTCTTCCCTGTTATTGCCGTTGCCTTGGGTATATGCTTTATTGCCTGACCATTGTCCTTATCAACAGACTGAATCACAAGCGACATATGTCCCTGCATTGTAGCAGAATCCTGTAGCTGCGACACCGTCATTTGCGGTGATCCCTTCTTCTGATTGAGATCATCTGATAACTTCAGTCTCTTCAATGGCGGTTCTCCAGTCATGCCGGGTTTTGTTATTCTAAGCAAAGGCTTGTCGGTTATATCCCTGGAAAGCGATGACACAGGACCAGCATTTTGCAGCGTTCGGGGTGGTCGCGTAACATGGATTGGAATATCCGGACTCGTTCCCTGTTGATATTCCAAAGTGGGTGCCTCTTTAGGCACCTCGGCACCCGCTGTTACATCAGGGAGGTTTTCCTCCACACCAGTCGCTTTTTTCTTTCCGTTTAAAGAAGCATTGGAGTCGACGTCGAATTGGTGATCGAGGCTCGAGTTCTTGGAAGTTACGGCCTGCGCAGTTACTTGAACTGTTGCTCGGGAATCCTTGAGTTGCTTTTGCTTGGGAGGAGCATTTTTTTTACAAGGCGGTTCTTCAAGCCGCGTAGTAGTCACTGAGGAAGCTGGAAAAACAGTAGCAGCAGCAGCAGCGAGTTTTTCGATAAGCACATGTTTGGGCACTTTTGAGTATCCAGTCAGCCCTTTCTCTTTACACAGAGCTCTGAGTTGCGGTACAGTCAGCTTCTGCAAGTCGACCGACATGGTAACAAAGAATCAAAGAGGCGACAGCTAAGTCTGATCTCTGATGAATTTGGCCTGGCCTACAATAGGAAATGCGCGTATAATCCACCCGTGTATTCTATCATCAAGGCATCGACGGAGCTATAACAATGGCAATATTCCTCCCACTTCCCGTAGCCTGATCAAAAAGGTTGACAATCTCTGCTTTGACATCTTTACGCTCCTTGAAACACATCTCATCTATCCACAGCTTCCGGTCGAGAACGATAGCACTCTCGACAATGGGCCCGATAAGACATCGTAAAGCATGCACAACTTCTAGAAATCGCTCCAGTCCAACGTCTCGTTCATTCTCCAATTCGCTAATATCAGAACTGAAATCAACAACCATTTTCTTTCCTGCCAGATCTATGAACGTCTCCCAGTCTTGATATGCTGTATCTTTCAGCTTGCCAAGCTTCCGCATCTCGTTTGTAGCACCGGTCCCTACTTCATCAAGAAGATCACAACCTCGTGTTTTTAATTCAGGCAAACGTGACCAGGGGAGTTGTCGTCCGGGCGTTATAATGATGTGAGAAGACTTGGACGCGATGTCGTTTGCAATAGACACCCCCTTTAGGTTCCGAATCTTCTTCCCTAGCAAGGCTCGCCAAGTAACTTTCCGAAGGGCTAGCTCCACAGGCGGAGCAACAGCGAGAGGGGAATCACCGATTAACCACTGCATTGGAATCTGAGCTGCAAGGTGATAGGCTGAAGCTGGAAGATCGATGGATGGGGAAAGACTCGACATGTACCTGGACAACGGGAAGTCTAAACATAATCGTGAGTCTCTCGAGCATAATGTTTTGGTAAAAAAACAAAAGTTCTTGCCTCCTGGATTCATCAAATTATAACAGCACCCAATAACCACGACAGCCGCAAATTTCCACATTTTGTTACTCGGCCGCGACTGACCAAATGTTCGTATGATATCAGGGGTGAGAGAACCGCAAGCATGTAAACCAACAAGAAGAACCGGGATTTCTTCTCGTCCATCTTCCCCTGGCGAGGCATCATCCTCCTTGATCCACTCATCGACAGTTTTGAACAGTTCCTTGGGTGTAATATGGATCGTCTTATGTGTTATCGATGGATTTTTTTCTTTAGTAGCAGTAGTAGGGAGAGACAACAACTGACGTTCCCAGCGTTGAGCTCCGACAGTCTGAGCTTGATCCGCATCCAAAGCAAGGATACGTGTTCGCGGCAATAGTGCCTTGAGCGCTCTTGTCAGGTAACCCTTTACGATGATGTTGAAGATTGACACCACTATACGGATAAGAGCATACAGACCTGGCCAGCACCAACGTCAACTATCCTTAAGCTCTTCGGGTCCCAAGCATTGACCTTTATTGTGGCAAGGACATAGTGAGCCATGCGACTGACTTCATGTGCTTTCTTTGGTGACATTCCCGTCTGCCTCATCGCAGGGAGAGCATCCATACTGATAGAATCCCTGGGTAATTGCACTTTTCGGATTCCGCTCACAAGACTGGATAGTACAGCTGGGATGGGAGATGATCTGTCATCACCATTGACCATCAGATCCCTCACACACAATGAACGGAATAACATTTTTTTTCAAAACGCACTGGGTGCCAGTTATATAGTAATGCACAAGCTCAAGCCATCTCCGAGGAGAGCCCTTGCACCAGCTTTGCCAGGTAAGCCATTCAGAGGGGACTTGTCTGTCTCCGTTAGCTAGTTCATTGGGATGGTGGCGCAACAGAGATTGTACAATTGACGATGTCAGAAGAGCGTGGAATTGAAAAAGTTGAGAGGTTTCCTTGGGAATATAAGTCTGATCGTCGGCCAGCAGTGAGATACAGTCTCTCATCAATTTTTTTCATGGGGCAGACAAATTTGATCCTCCCAATCGGGAAATTTTCCTAAAAGGGAATTAAATGGTCTCAAACTAAGAGTAGATAATAGGTTAATTATTTTCTATAAGATACGTCAGAGAAAGTCCCGAGTTTAATCGTAAATGGGAAGAGGCAAAAGTCTGCAGCATTAGTTATTAAACAATTCATTTTTCTGAAAAAAAACCGCAAACCTATCTGCATTGAACAAAAAATTATTGGCAATGTCTTCATCCTCCAGGAACCGAGTGGGGTAAACAACTGCAACACGAGATTAGAGTTCAATTGGCGTGAGATATTGACGTTGTGAAGATAATACCTAAATGTCCATTTAATTTATGCAGCAGATTCTCCATTTCATCTCGCTCCCATTTTTCGAAAGGTTCACTCCCTTTTGTCGGCTTTCGACAGCGCTCCTCATCGCTTGAGGGTAAGTGAGGATGAGGTGTAGACCACTGTTTGCTGTTATTCTCTCGACTAGTCTCAGTGGCACCATCGTCGATATCTTGGGAGATGGCCATGGTCGGTGAGCCTTCGTCCGCAACCTCAGAAGGAATTTGAGCCATCGGTTCTTCTGCCTCCAAGCTCTAATCACCATCCAATCAGCGAACGGAGGTAAAAGAATGTAAGTGAGAACTGACCGGCCTCCTCAAACGTTCGTGGTGAGCTATAAACTCCTTGTAATGCTTCCAGGTGGTCACGGTGTCATCTGGTATAGCATGGAAAACCTTGCGATATATCTCCGTCTTGGTGGCAAACCAATATTGAGTCGATCATCAAATAAGGAACGAGCGAATGACAAACATTGTATGCAGCACTTGCAACCCATACATTCGTCCAGAAAACCTCCGAGATGGGATCTTCAAATTCATATGGGTCCACACGCGGCCTGTGAATCGGTACTGTCCACATTGTCTTGAGTTTGACCGTCTGGTGCTTCTGGACAAGGCTTCTGCTCGAGTCACGTTCGTCAACATTTGACTGCTGGTAATCATCGGCTGGGTCATCTGCAATTGAATTTGCGACATATGTCAGAGCGTCTGTACCGTCATATTTTCTCGAATTGTCGTTGTGATTGTGTGCAGAGATAATGGAATCAGCTTGGGGAAAACCTGAACGCCCATTTGCCATCATTTTTTCTTCAATAGTGGGCACTTCAGAACTTGCAAACCCTATCCTCTCTTTCCCCTCCATGGTGAAATCCTTACGCTCTGCCTGAAGTATGGCATCTCCAACAGCAGGTTCATCATTCTTCTGCTTCGGCCCGGCCGTGGAAAGCCCCTTTGATGCTATTTTCGAAGCATCTTGTTCTATGTGAGTACCCACTACAAAACTACAGCATAAATGATCGGCAAGTGGTGGCTGAAACGCAACCTGCCTTTCTTGATACCATCTAGATAGGACTTGATTCTGGCGTGATGCACGTGCTCCGATTTCTGAGTCGTACTTTCAACTTTCCCATACTGTTGAAGGCCTTCTAGATATAGCTTTTGATCATGTTCTGATTTCATAGGGCCATATACCTTCAAGCCCTCTTCATCGAGAGCATCAACATCAACTCCAAGGTGCTCCCTCATCAGCCGCATCCGTAAACTATGTGCAAAGCGACCAAATTTGAAAGGTCGACCTGCCATCGTGCTTCCATTGCAAGCAATGAACATTCTATCCATGGCATAGCAGAACAAATCATACCCGTCAATCATATCCGTATCTTTGACCACAGCAGCTATTTCCGAATCTCTATCACCCCGCTGGGACCGTTCGTTAATATTGGCACTGCCTATAATTGCCAAGCGATCATCGACTATGCAAACTTTGCCGTGAATATACACCTGTTCACACGAATGAGCTTAGTCAGTCAGAATATCAAGAATGCGGACCTGCTCAGTCGTCAAGACGTCTCCGCGCATTCTTGCCCAGTTTCGCAATGAGAAAATTGATATATAATCATTAGGCTATTGTCCATCTTCAGAGCCTATCTAGATTCAAGCACTTGTGGACGCACATCTATGCCTTCTTTTCTTAACCTTGAAAAAATGGAATTTGGTCCGCGCGCAATGGTTCTATTTTGACATTCCAGGATGATCCGGATCTCAATTACCTTGAGTGGATTTTGGAGATAAATCTAGGTAAAGACTTACTGCACTGGCATCACTATGGTCGACAGGGAAGGTGAATCCTGGTAAAAGAGGTATGACGATGCAACACTTCCATGGCGTCCTGTCCTTGTGAGCTTTAATGATTCTATGTACGAGTGCATCCCCAATGTTATTTTCAATCTTCACGTCGTGGACCGTAGTCCTAAGCAAATGCATCAGAGTAAATGAAAAGGGTGTACTGTCGGGACGGACTCACGACGTTATGAAAAATTGGTTTTCGATATAGACAAAATGTTCTGACATTTGAATTGCTGCAGGACAATCATAGGATTACCTGACATGTCATTGGATGCTGCTGACAAACCTTTAAGATAGGCATTCTGAATTGAATGCTCAACCTTGTTCGGCGTGCCCATCGACCAAGGACCCGCGGACCGACAAATTTGCATCTCACATGTTCCCGTGAGGCCCATCTGCGTCAACTCACCGAGCTTGAATTCAGGCGGCGGCAATAAGAACGGCATGACTCGTGTGTGATTCTGTGACAAATCATGACTGAGTTGCCAGAAGACACTGAGCCAGACATGTATAGACCTTTATTCTCAGCAGATAGTTCCATCTGTCGATACGTTCAGTAATGAACCAGGAATGAATGGCGATCATACCTCTGGATGAAGTGACGAGCAAGATCTCGCGCCGGCTGTCCGACAACTTGCAATCCCACATCATGCCTATGGCACATCAGCTTCAAATCCATGCGTTGCATGGCTAACCTACCAAGGCATCCTAGGGCACTTCGTTCGATCGTACATGTCTTCTTCAGGTTTATTAAGGGTATGAAAGTCTAGGATGCGAGGGTTGCTGTAGTCCTTGCCTAGTCAAACAAATTGAGTGTTGATGAGAGGACGACAGGTACTGGAAATACCAGGCCAGATTTCAGGTTGGTCAGTACCGTCAGCATCGTCAGTTAGCACGTGTTGTGGTGTGTCCCATCTGGACATACTAGTCAACTTTCTGACATAGACGCTTCAATGAAGGAAAGAATATTCACCGTCCAAAACACAGATCTATTCCACCCATGAACGCAATTGCTTGATCAATAACACACATTTTTTCATGCTAAAATGATAATGTGATTGAAGAATATGACGGAAGGGTGCAGGCATACATGAGCCCAATAAAAGGTTCCCGTTTGGAAATGAGAAGGCGACCTCTGGACCATGATGTCAGGGTGCAGACTCATCAATCGTTGCTTGGCGTAGCTTAGATGAATCAGAAATGTTGCAACCAGTCACCAAATTTACACAGACCTGCTGTCGGTCGGGGTCGTTCGATTAGAAACCTCCTGACTTGAAAGAAGTGAGGCTTTGATAAAAGCAGGTCAGGAAGATAGCACACTAAAGAATGACATAGATTTTGACGCCTTCCTTGGCTTTCCTTTCGAGAAGGCGGTCTAGCCGATATCTTTCCTTCCCTGGCCTTCGTAAAAGCAACTCTAAATCATAAATCAATGACCAGAGTATCACCGGTGCAAAAGACTTGACCTGGGGATAGCCACCAGTCATGGATATAAATCACGTCCTTGGCGAGTAGTATGGCACGAGACAAATTCCAGAAGTAGTCTCGCTGGGATCTTAGTTGGCACTGTTCAAACCACTTAAATAAGGTATAACTCACACCATCAACAAGCCATTGCGCAGCAACATTGAGATGAATTGGAGCAAAACTATCAAATCTGTTTTTACCGGTGTATATGCTGGATGAGGCGCTCTTTTCAAGTGCAGTAATCCATTGGAGCATTAGGCGCTAAAGGCAACTCAGTTACCAGCCGAGGAAAGAGGATAACAAGACATACTTCATTTTTAGCATAGAGTTTTAATCTCATCTGGGAGTTGATGATGTAAAATATGTGCTTAGAAACGTCGTCACGATTTTCTCCCTTCTTTGTGGCCACCTGTCTAGACTGATCATAACTCTGCGAATCACCCGATACAACGAGAGGATAGAGGTTGATGGAAGGATCAAAGATTGTTGTTTGAGCATAGGCCGGAGATGAGACGGCACCTGAAGAATCAGATTCATGGTGGTCATCCATCTCATTTTGTCGTGCTCTATCATGACTCTTCCTGTGGTCTGATGGCGAAGTTAACCTAAAAAGCTGTGACCTAAAGGACCCTAACAAAGAGCGGCCATCGCTTTCAGAATTATTGTGGTGGGCATTCGAAGATGAGTTAGCTGGGTGCATATTTTGCTGTTCGAAGGCCTGGTAATTCGGTTCTTCAATTTGTGGTTTCATTGGCGATGACACAGGATGTTCGATGGTGGCCAATCCATTATGAATCAGATTCCCAAAACCCTGTCGATAATAGCGCTTTGGTCGTTCAATCTTGAAGTCGGGATCAAAAAGGAAAACGTCCCATACAGTAACCTAGATTTCCATTGTCAGTATGCTTCAGTATATGCAATTAACAAAGCAGACCTCTCCCGGTTCATCGACTACGGCCAAATAACTTTCCCGAATAGCAGACCAGCGGGGCTCCTTTTTTGCCTGCCAGCTGATCCCTTTTCTCCCAAACCCGCCGCCACCATTGTTGGTTGCGTGGATTTGTAGATATCCACCCTTATACTGTGCTCCACCTGACTGCGCGAGAGAAATTGAAAGAGCACTGACCTCCAAGAAGGCAGATAGTCTGTTGGATGACGGATGGAACATCTGATGAGGGATTTAGCAATTTTGAATAATATCCGTGGGATTGTCCACGTACAACCCCGCGCATAAGTTTGATGAGATATGTCTCCAAAGTTTCTCTTTTCAGCCGAGCCAGGGTCGATCAATGCTGGCATCCTCCTTCTTCAAAAATTTTTGGAGATAAGGAAGGCCTTATTCCGGAGGTCAAGCACATCTTTTGCGGATCTAATGACAACTCACTGGTAACAGGAAATTCTGGAAGTTGATCACCAAGACGATTATACATATTGGATACCGTATAATGTGTGTGCAAGGAGATGAAATCCCGGAGTTGACGATATATAACCCATCGTGCTGCACCATTTGCATATTCGCACTCGATACGAAAGACAGTCTTCTTCTCTTCAGTAGGATGATAACTGTCACTGATACGGATTCGCAATCTATGAAGAAGAATTGGAACTCTCCTGCGTCCTTTCTCATCTCTCTCCAGATAAAGCCGCAGCATCAACGTAGAGAGGCCACCAGTGATGAGTTCATCTGTGATGTTGACCTTGGGGACTGAGATGGATGAAAAACTCAAGTCAGCGCTTTCTCGGTCGTTCCCGAGATTTTGGGCACTGGGAAATAGTGATCGCAGTTTTGCCCACTTGGCCTTGCCTCCTTTGTTCTCGGGGTGTGTCAGAGGAAGAGAGGGGGGGAGTCGTGGTCTGGACAGTTGTCTTGTTTGTGATGTAGAGATAGAATTGCGGATTTCACCGTGCCGTTGGGGTGAGTTTTCGTTCAAGAATTGAGGGCCGTCATCAAGTATTCCAGGTCCATCCCTGCCAGTGAGGTGTTGACCCTCCTCGGGGAGACTGCTCAGCTCTGGAGACTTGCGCAGAACTGTGCTCCGCGAAGTCTCGTCCTGAGGTGAATCAATGAAGTAACTGACAGACCTTCCGTCGTCGCTGCGACTTTCTCGGCGTTTTTCTTTTCTATCTTTGTCGCGCGAAGGAATTGACTCCAAAGCGCCGCGAAAATCAGAACTGGTGTAGGAACCAAGATCGAGGTGTGTGTTGCTGGTGTCATATTTGGACGGCGACTGAGAGTACGCGAATGACAGGGAGCGCGGGGGTCCAGTCCTCGATGCAGGTGTGTCCGGTGGTGTCCTGAAAAGCTGACTATCGCGCGACTGGTCTGGCAAAATATATGGCAATGCATCATTCTCTCTGACTGGGGCAGCAACACTGTGATAAGCGACTGCTGTTTGAACTACCTGCGCCAATAACATAGCCGCCTGTGCAAAGACAGTGGGAATGTAAAAGTTAAAGCTAATTGATGACGTCAGAATGCTATCCAACTACCTCGGCAGCTCTTCGGGCAGCACTTTTTCCAGCTTTGCGCCCAAAGACAGCACCTGCAGTTAGGCCACTTCCTCCAGGATAGTTCCCATAAAATAACCCGCCAACCATCTCCCCAGTCGCAAAAAGCCCGGCAATTTGGCTTCCCTTCTCATCCATCACACTAGCCGTCGTGGGATTAATTGCAACACCACCAAATGTAAATGTTATTCCACATGCAACCTTGACTGCCATAAATGGCGCTTCATCAATTTCCAAGGCCCAGTTTGACTTGGGGAGTGCTAAATCAGTGGTTCCTTTGTTGTCCTTGATTGCTGGGTTCCAGCTGCTGGCGGGATTCTGAACATCGTATGCTACCACTGCCTTGTTGAAATCTTGGATTGTTGCCACAAGCCTGTCCTTGGCTGAGAGTTCCAAACCTAGTTCGACTAGTGATGCGGCAAGCCCCTGTACAGTCCCATTGTATATCTTCTCTACCACACCATCTCCATACTCTTCTTGTCTTAACGTTGCAGTCACCTTTGAATCCCAAATCTGGAAAGCAAACCCTCCGGGCTGACTTAGAATGGCCCGACCGAATTTCGCATATGTATAATTGCGGAAATCTTCGCCCTCATCTACGAATCGCTCGCCCCTGGCATTCACCATAATACCCAACGGGTAGCCACACTTCGTCAGTTGGTTTGTGAGTCCTCGCTGCCCTTGATTAGCATCAGCATTGGCATCCCAGCACGTGCTGTGGCAACCCTCCCAGTCGCCCGTCATCCGTGCACCAACACGATTCGCGATTTCAAATCCATCACCAGTATTGTAGGGCGTTCCCCGCACCTAGAAACATGGTGATAATCCGCGACAAGAAGCTTGGCTTGGAAAAAAGTACCGACCCTTGCCATTTCCCAATCCTTTCCTAGATACTTTCCCCTTAGTTCACGGCTTGCTTCAAATCCACCAGCAGCTAGAATAATCGAAGGAGTCGTCAAAACAACTTCTTGACTCTGTCCATCTTCTCCTGTTTGGAGAACTTTGAGGCCTTCAACCCCAACATCACCCATAACTACATCGGTGGCCCTCGTGTTGAACATTCTTTCTACTCCGGCCCTCGCTAATGCCCTGGTATGGGCCTCGATGAGACCCTTCCCACCATCTCTGACACTCAGAGCCATACCGCCCCAAAATACCTGGCGACCATTGACCTCATATGCCTGTCTGTTGAACGACATGGTGAAATCAAGGTTGATATCATCCTTCAACCACTGAATAGTACCCCTCGACCCTTTAACAACTTCCTCGATGAGTTTTGAATCGCATCGTCCATTCGTCATTCTCTGTATGTCAGAGGTGAATTGCTCCTCAGTATAAGGTTCCAGATCAATTTGAGATGCTTCGCTCGGTGTCACATTGGACACGAGCTTCAGTATGTCTGCCAAACCTTCGTGGGCCGTCCGATGAGCTCCAGCAGTAAAGTATCCATTTCCTCCCACCCACTCGGGGGGACATTTATCGATTACAAGGACTTGAGAATGTTAGAAGGATGCATCCCAAAGATGGAAAACACCCTCACCTCTCTTGCAACCTGACTGGACAGCTGCATAAGCAGCACTACTTCCTGCGTGGCCGGAACCCACAACAATGCAGTCGTACTGATATTTCATCGATCTGGAAACTGTTGAGAGGTTATCTGTGGGGTATCATGCTTAACGTGACGCCGAACGTCACACACAATTACTCTCCGTGCTGGTGATCGAGTAACTACCACGGACAGCGATCAGTAATAATTCAAAACAAAAAAGGTCTACCGACTCATTGTTAAATCAACCCCTTGGATTATACTTGATATCTAACGATCGAGGGAATTTGATTTTTGTTTGCAAACTAGTGCCTTGACTTTGATATCATCTACAAGCAAATAGTGTTTTGATAGTTTCCGTATCAATAATCTAGGTTTATTCAATGATGCGATATAGACATCATCCCACGCCTGGTGTTTCTCAGCATTGATACAGTATACGGTTGGAAACGAGATTCCATGAAAAAAAAATCAATTGTCTTTGCTTACTACAATCAAAATAACCACAAGATACAATTGCATTTTCTTCCGATGACTTCATTTGACCTTGAGGTAGCTCCTGTGAACATCTGCCACGATGTCAGCGGAGTTCAGCTGGTCGGAGCCAAGAAGTCTACTTTCAAGTGTTTATCTCCACTACCATCCGGGTTGAGCCAAAGCCCACAAGGTCCCGAAGGTAATCAACAATGGAAGTTCCTGATCTAAACTGACCACCTGATCAACAAAGGGACCGAAACAACAAGGTTACGCTGATTTTTTTCAGAGAGCTTTTCAGTCATTCCTTGAGCAACATCATTTGTAGAAAATTAGTTTATTAGCGCTTCGTTAGTCCAACGGATGCATACGATGAGTTTCAAATCCGTGGGTATTCTGGTCCCATCTACACGTTCAATGTAGAGATCATGCTTCGGATTCGGCCTTCAAGGCTCCAAAATTGGATCGGATCTTCTTTATATTGAAAAAAGGGAAGATTCATATTACCAGGAGTTGTCATTAAAGGACACGGTCACTGACCCACAAAGAAGTATGAGGCCGCCGTACATAGGTAACCCGCTGCAACCGGAGGACTTGCCAAACTGTCATTTGCAACCCCTGATATGTAATTCGGTAAAGAAGCGTTCGGCAGGGCATGTGTGAAATCGAGATCATTCTTCTCCACATTCCTATAAAGGAAAATCCCGGGGTCTGGGGTAGCCGTTGAGCAAAGCTAAATGTCCTTTAAGATTAACAGTAAATTCATCGAAGATAGTTGAGCAGATTAACAACAGCATTATTTGTGCAAAACAAAGGTTACAAGGGATGCTTTGATCGCGGCCCGCCACCAAAAGAACGTTCTTGTTCAGGAAAGGTGTGCCTTGCAGCCCCTTCTCAACGGATTTAATATTCTCGTCGCTAAGTAAAGCTATTTCAAAAAGCTGCCTTGACCACTACAATGTTAGACCAATCACTATTGACAGTTCTGTAATCAGGGTCAGGGTAGGATTTCCTTGGCAGTAAATACATACCATCTTTTCATACCCTTCGTCCAAAAACAGCAAGCTCCGTAACACATTGATTCTGATGGGAGTTCTATCCTCACGGTCAGAACACAAAGTGAGAGAAAATCTCCTGTTTTGAACAGCAAAAAAACGTCACGGTCAGACCCCGTGTTGCTGTCGGAAAGAGTAGTCAGGTTGAGCGGAAATGGTGGTCTGCAAGTTGTCAGCTACCCTAACTACTACCCCCCTCTTCGGAATGTACTTTGGAAAATTTAGCTCCCCAACTGCACACCTGACACTGGATCCAAGTTTGACACCGGAACCTCTCAACTCAGACAGTGTTGAAAGTGATCAAGATGAGCTCATAAGACTTACATCAAAACACAAGAGCTGTCCTTATTTGAAAAGATTTTCACGTCGCAGGCCGGCTTTGTCGCTTTGTTTAGGCCCCTCCCCAAAAAAGAAATACTGCTACTGGAGGAAGCCTGCAATGATAGATTGATGCGACTTGACGTGGTAATACTCGTATTTGATCGCGTACCTAGTACAACGGTACCCAAGACTAGAGAAAGAACAATTGAGGACTCAGTATCTGGTTTCTGTCACTCCATAATTTCGGACCAATTACGAAACCATCGACGCTGGCAGTCCCCAGGAACAGGATGCATACAGACATTGATAATACGTTACAAGGACTCGGTAGGCATATTGAGGCGACAGACTGTGCCTCCTCCCGTATTTCCATCAAAAACGAAGAAGTTCGCTATAGGAGGATCTCGGCCGCCGAGAGCCTTGAGAATATCCTGCCCTAGGAAGCCTCCAATAATCGCACAGACTGGATTGAACTCGTAGCTTGCACCGTTTACTAGTTTTCTGCGGTAAAAAAAAAAAAGAAACTCAGAATCGGTAGAAACAGTTTCCTCCACTCAAAAAGGAATCCTACGTGATGAGATCTATCGGTACTTCGGATAGTGCTTGCTTGTTGACATTGGCTGCTGAAATCAAGGAATTGGCAATGGAGTGAACTTCTGCAACCGAAACAGGGTCCGTTGGCAGCCCCTGGTGTGAGGAGCTAAATTGCCAGAGCGCTACAATGATTAAAAAAACCAAAATCTTGAATACAGGCGGAGAAACTATACCCAAAATGCCGAAAAATAATGCTGGATTGACCTCTTTGGTTTGTCGTTTGGACAACCCTGTCCACTTATATTGAAGTGCTTCAGACAGTGGACAATATGTTACTTTGCTTTTGATATTTCGAGGTGTCTCTTTTGGTGCCCTACGATCTCTAGTGGTGACAATGTGTAATCAGCAAAGTCAAATTTTTGAAAGGCAGGACCACATGACTTACGGCGAAAGATATTCATGCTCTATCAAGTCACAAAACACGTATCCAAAGAAGCCATAAGAACCTCCCCCGTAAAATGGTTTCCTATAACGTCGGCAAATTTCGTTCATACGGATCTGATTTTTTTTAAAAATTCAGAACTCAAAGGAAGTGCGGAGAACAAAAAGTGCCATACTAGGCTTTCCCTGTCATAGTCCGTCATGCACACCATATCAACTTTCTGGACCAGGTTTTCGAAAACGCTACCCTCGAGCGTAGGCAAATCGGTAACTACCTCCACATTCACGAGGGGATTGAGGCTTTCGATTCTTGGTTTGGCGACATCAAGTCTCTTCATGTACGAGAATATCCCGAAAAATTACCATTGAGTATCCAGGAGAAGGAAAAACATTACAGTTCACTTACTTTCTGTCCAACATCTTCATCTCTGAAAAAGAAGCTGCAACCTAGGTCTTCCTCTTTGACATCCTCATGGTCGACAACTATTAGCTTTCCGATGCCTGCAAGCACCACATTTTTGATAGTTTCAGTAGCTACACCACGCAGTTGCAACACCAGTATCACAGCATTCCTCATTCTATTTCCAAGCATCAGAGCCTTCCAATTCCAACACATGGAAGTGCCGACAACTACCTTTGTTGGGCTTCTGTCCCCCATAACCTCATTTGGCGATCATAGCGTATTGCCTCTTCCTCTGTTAATGAAGTACCTGACTCCAGTTGTTGAGAAGGACTATCGGTTGGGACATCCATATCCCAGTTGCAATCAAATGTAAAGATCACAAAACGTATCACAGCCTGGTCGGCTTTTGCCGGTATATCTAAGTTAACTACAATAGCCCAATAGAATACATGACACATTCATATTAGAGAAAATTGTCAGTAAAATCACGAGAGTATGGAGGTGGGGCTCTGCAAACTTGCATTGATTGACTTTATGTTATAAAGGCCATTCCATCTCCACTCGAAGTTCCGTCTCGATCGTCATCAAGTCTGAGCATAGGAGTGAACAAGTTTGCTTCAGTACTATCGCAAGAAGAACGCACAAATAATTCCGTTCAATTTCTGAAAGGATGCTAAGAAAGTCCCCTGAAATATCTGTCAGGAAATGGCTAGACTTTATAAGAAAATGTGGCTGACAGAGATAAGCATGTGCCCGTGCAGCCGAGGCGGGTGCAGTTTCCACCTTTCGCACAGCATCAAGCAATGTTGATGCTACAAATCGTACTTTGTGAACCAAACTTGGTCCATTTGTGGCAATGGACTGTATAGGGATACTGGAAAAAGTTACAAATTTTTCAGTGGCCGAAGTAACAGAGATGCGAACCTATGCAAGATGTTGAGAAGATCCCTGGCAACAACCTCGCGATCCTCCGCGGCATGCTGTTCATCGAGATTGCCCTGCAGTGACATGACCAATTCATCGCGGTACTGCTCGATCACAAATCGAACCAGTTGCTACCGAAGTGTTCAGCGACGGAGAGATGAAGATAGACATGACCAACCTGTGTGACATACAAGTTCGCCTGCATGACGAGGAAAGGATTCAACGCATTTGCACGGGAAGCATTGGGGTTATCAAAGAAATCCTTGACTTCGGCGAAAGTAGCTTGCCGGAAACCGGCACCACCATACTCGGGGGGGATGTGAGTTTGGGAATGTGCTTGTTTGAGCCGCAAGGGCTCTGGAGCATGACTCAAGGCAGAAAGAATTCTCTGGTGCAGAGACTGTACTTCCTCAAGTCTTGCGGTCGCGAATTGGCCTTGGGGCGGAGATCGTTTATCTACTCGTATGCGCACGAGGATCTCACCAAGCAACGCAAAAATCCTTGAGGTATAATTCAATCCTGAGATCATCGCTGTTTTTCCATGAGGCTGGGGCAGATAAGCGCTGTGGGTGATGCTAAAGAACAAGGAGCGCCTGCTAAGCAAGCCAATATGACAGAAATGAAGAAACCACCTACTATTCGTCGTCGAGCTCTTTAGGAAAATGCACCGTACAGTCCTCATCCCTCAAGCAAATGGGACGACCAAGTAAAATTGACATAGACTTATCAGCTATTTGAATCACCCACATGATTATGTGATAGATCAGGGGGTAAAAACGGTCTTACCTCCAAATAGCAACCAGAAGGTACGCCGCCGAACCTCGCATTCGATGGGATCCAATTGTTCGTAAGAAGCTTCTTCGTGCATGCGAAGCGTTACAGCAATGTGAGCTGCTTCACCGAAGGCGGCATGCTGAGTAGCATCGTGTCCCTCGCAGAAATGATAGACGCAATCACTATGACCCAATTAAGCTGAACGTCGGTGTCAAATTGGACTACACCCACAAGTAGCGAATGACCACATGCATAGATGTTGGAGGATCATATGAAGTAACAGAAATATGTCGACTAGCCTCGTAGCATGTCTGAGAGTAAGTTGTTTTAGGAAGTAGTCTTGCCTTGACAAAGGAAACATACTTGAGCCAGCTTTCTTACAACTGGTCTTTCCATGGGCAAGTAAGATCGGGGAACTTGTATCAATGTCGAGGCCACTGTGGACATTACCAATGCAAAAAACAGCGGATCTCGCTCTTCTCGTTTGGCGTGAAGGTCGGCCATGAAGGAAGGCTTATGGACGCATGGCGTTAGTGGATATACGAAATCGAAGAATAGAGCAATGATAAGGAAGATAGTATCTCTGGGTGCAACTTCTTCCAATCGTCGTGGTCTGTGATAATAAGACAAGGGTGGTACAGTGTTGGATAGATTCAGAGGTGGTGCGTGTTTGTAAGACCAATTATACGCAGGATAAGAGTTGTACTGATCTGATGAGGAAGCATAAGAGTGAAGCTCTTCCAGTTTCGGCGAAGAATGAGAATTGAGATAGCTGGAGCCGTTAGTCTCATTTGCGCGTAGGATGGAATACGATGATTGGACCTGATTCTGAGAGTAATGGGGATGAAAAGAATCCGCTGCAATGGGATATCGGGAAGGAGGTAATGGGCCGGATGGAAGTGGGTTGAGCGATGGTTCAAGATAACCGACAGGACTCTTTGATCCCAGTGATGGCGAAATCAGGCTCTTTGGAGGACTCGTTGATCTTAATACAGGTGAATTTGCACTTTCTGGTTCGGTTGTGCTCTCGGGCTGGTTCGAGGCAGTGGCAGCAGCAGCAGCAGCTTCCTGTAGTCGTCGCAAATATCTTCATGGGCACGATCATGAGGTTACCAAGACACCCCCTAATGAGGAATTTCAACTCACAGGTTAGGTGGTCCTCGTTTTTTGGGCTGGTAATCGTATGTACAGGAGATACCAAGAGTGATACAGTGCTTGCAAGACTGCTTGGGATCTTCCGGATTCTCCTTGGCACAGCGAACCTTGCGTGCTCTGCAAGCATCGCAGCCTAGGCAAAAAAGGTGAGTGAAGAGCGAGTGAAGCGAGGGAGCAGACAAACTCTGTGATTGACGCCTGATAGCAAACATAGGAAATAGTCAGTCGTCGGTTTCTCCGAGGAAAGACATGAGATGAAGTGCGAGGCGATGAAAGAGAAAAGGAGAGGGAGGGGGGATTGTGTAGAGGAAGACCGGAAAAAGATCGGGCATTTGGGACATACTTTCTCTTGCTCTTGCTGTTTTCGGTTTGGGAATCCTTGAGATGCGCATCGTCGGACGGCGACGTGGCTGAATTATTCTCTTTCTTAGGTCGAGCAGCAGGCATGGTCGTGGGGAAGGGAACGATAAAGGAATGTGGGGGTAGAGATTTGGGAAGGGGATTTTTGAGGCAATGAGATATTTGTTGTTCCCGTGGCACACCTGTTTATGGCTCGGGCGCTATGTAAACTCAAAGGACCTTCTAATGATTTATGACGAACAGATCCAAACACTGAGGTATCCAGTAGACAAATCTGTCAGCATGGACCGGATATCACGAGAACACCCAGCTTCACACGCCAACTAGGGCTCGGTCAATCTCCGGAACCAGCGATCTGGCTCGATTTCATCATTTTCAGCGACTACTGTCATTTTTTCTCAGGTCCAGGAAGAACTTCTCTCAGCTTCTGCGGGGCTTCCGCGGATCTTCTGCTCCCCACATCTATCACTTCCTCAGATTCAGGCCACGCGAAACAAAGTTGAAAGAAAATTCAACCTCTCTAATTATAAACCAGACCCCTTTTTCAGAGTTTGCTCAATACACTATACAGTAACATCAAGTTGATCAAAAACGACTCAATTCCCTGTTTAATGTCCGCAGGTACCCTCCACTGATTTCCTCTCGCTCGTTCTGCTCCTGTGCGAGTGAAATAATGGCACTACGCTGCACACGTTGTTGTGGATCTCCCCAGTCTGCGCGTCCTTTCAGCAGCATATCCCAGAATTTGAATGCCAGTGTCGCGTCCTCCACCTCCAGTGCCAGGATAACCAGATAATTCCCGATCTGAGTGGGCAACTGTGGGTTCTGAATCTGATGGATCAGTTTCCAGACACTCTGAAGCTTGAGGACACGCGATTCCCGGTTGTCATCTGGCCTCGGCTGTACCAGGGCTCTGATTAGAGCTCCGAACACCTTGACGTCCGATTTCAACATATCAGCGGCAAGAATCCGCTCTATCATCTCAGCCACAACTTCTTGACAATCCTGAACCGACGCGTAGTGCAACACAGTCCCAAATGAGACAGAGTCCGGCTGCAAACCACGCTTTTCCATCTTCTTAATCGCTTTGGCAGCAGCCTTTGGTGATTCTTTGGCCAATGCACTCAGTGCGACGTTGACATCATGCAAATCGGGCATTTCCGTTCGCTCTGGAAGAATTTTGAGAGTTTGGAAACCCTCCGTGTGATTTCCGACAACGAAACAGGCTCTCGCGTACGAAGTTATTGCTCGATGATCCGCATCTATCCAAGGTTCATGATGCTCCTTGAACTTTGACATGACGTGGCGCACGAATGCCTGGACATCATCAGAGGTTGCCACCAATCTTCCATCATCCGAATCATCAACTTCTGGGTCCCCTTCTGTCTCAAGAAGACGATAGCTTAAATTGGTGAACAGACTGACCATCCGTACCATCAGCCCTGAATCCCCGTACACCATTGGTCCATCTTTCCCAAGTGTATAATGTTCCCACAAGGCTCGAGCAATTGACGCGATGCCCTTTCGGGCAACAATATTAATAAACCGGGAGCGGCTATTTAAAGGGATAGGCAGGCGATCTTCAACGGCCTCGGACGCTAGTGTTCGCACAAGGTGTATATTCCTAGACCTGGCTGATAAATATTCCATGAGCTTGCTCAGGGCTCTTCCTTGGGGAGGAGGATAGTGATGGTATAAGCCAGCTCGAGGATTGCGAGAAAAACTATAGAGTCCTTCCGCTGCAGACATGACATCAAGATCAACTGCGCAATCATAGAATTGGCGAATCAGGGAATCAGGAATCAGAGCGTGGATATGCAAATAACGCATTATGTTGAGACAGCTGACGAGATTGCTTTCCGAAGGGGAAGACAGGAGAGTGTATAGACAATCGATGGCGTTTTGGATAATGAAGGGATCGACAGTATAGGGAGAGCTCAGGGCATGTAAGAGAATAGTCTCAGAGACTTCTTCGCAATTCCAGTATAAACCAGCCTTGACAAGCGTCATATCAATAATTTGCTCTAGTGGTTGGGTCGACGAGGAGTCGACCATTGCTGCGGAAGGAATGAAGTCGGCATCAACGAGCATTCGGAAGAGAGAGATGCCTTGCTCTTTGTCCACGCGAAGAAGAGCATGAATGTATATCAAGGAAGTTGTGACTATTGGAGGAGGAATGTATGAGACCGAATGAGTATTGGCAGGTCTCACAGATTTGAGATGCTGGATAATGTGGGGCTGGATGAGCAGCAGAAGACGCGTGGTGTCCTGCGTCTGCTTTGGAGATATGAGTCGTCGCACAATGCGTGCAAGCGCGGATGCAGATAGCCAATACCCTTGCGTCTCGAATAAAACAAAAGCTCGTTCCAGAGTCCATAATGACAGGGCGCGGATGACGTTATCCTGGAGAAGGAGAAGACGGGTAGATTCCTCAAAGGATTGAGGATCATGAGACAAGATAAAACTTGCTGCACGCTCAATAGCAGCATCATGACCTGTTTTTAATTTCCATTGAAGGGATCGTTCCTGAACTCGAGCTCGTTCTAATTTCCTAGACATGACAGAGGGCTTGTGATTGCTGTCCATAGATTGTGCCTCGGTCTCGGCTTTTCCAACGTGGGCGAAGAGAGGTATCTCGTCAGACTTTCTTTCGTTCGTTGCCATATGTGGCGGTGTACTTTCTGGACGATGGAGAGACGAAAAGTCGTTGGTTTTTGTTCCATTTGTTTTGTATTCTCTTGCATAAACGTTGAATTTGAGGAAACGGATTGGAGGATGAAGGAAGCGACGAAGTAACATTCGTCAGCGCGTCAACTAGCAGAAGCTTTATCAATCGCTCAACATGAAAACAACGTCAAAATCTACACAGAAACGCACCACATTGAGGCCGCTCAAGAACAATTTTACCGACACGACTAGGCGTCGCGAAGTTTAGAAAAAATCTCACGTGATACGAAAGATGAGACCCTGAGAACCTCGGCCGAGCTTCTGGCCGGCCTGTTAACAGTACTTCGCAAATATCACTTGTGGTAGATTATCTTATCGATTTCCAAAGGGCTTTTATCAGCTTACAACAAGTGTTGTACTTGACGCTACTCATATCACATCATCTCTCAATAATTCACATGGACCATGTGATGAAGACCCCGAAATTGCAGTCATCTCAGATAATGTCCTTATAACGATCCTTACAATGGGTGCTGGACAGTCTACTTCTCCAGCTCACCCACCTCCACGTGGTCTTCATGTTTTGAGGGTTACTCCGCAATCCCCAGCCTCCCGAACCAATATTGAGCCTTTTTTTGATTTCGTCGTCGGCTTCGAAGGAGATTCATTCTCCTCCGATAATGCCATCAACGCATCGGAATTAGAGAAAATAGTGGAATCTCATGAGGGTTACGTTCTCAACCTTGTGGTTTGGAGTAGCAAAAGTCAACAAACGCGAGGTAAATTGGACCTTTTATATTCACGTCGCATTGACAACGTCGAGAAGTCGTGTCAATCATTCCCTCTCGCACATGGTCTTTGCAGCAAAGTGACCATCTAGCCAATGGAAGTGATGCGCAACCATCCCTTCTGGGCCTCAGCATGAGAATTTGTGAACCTGAGTCGGCTTGCGAGAATGTATGGCATGTTTTGGATGTAATTGAAGGAAGTCCAGCGGAGAGTGCTGGCCTAGTACCGATGGGTGATTGGATTCTCGGTAAGTCAGTGAAAGCACCCCTCCACCTTAGCATTGATCTCACTTAGAGCGAAGGCTGGTCAGGGGGTGTCCTGAGTGCAGAAAACGATTTCTACGACCTTGTTGAAGCGGTGCGCAGGAAAAAACACCTCGTCCCTCCCTCGATTGACGCTCACATAGCACATCGATAAACCTTTGCGGGTCTATGTATACTCATATGACTTCGAGTTCGTGTTCTCTCGCATCTCGTACTTCCGACATTAATCCTACACTTCAGTACTCTGAGAGAAGTCGTATTGATTCCGAACCGCCATTGGGGTGGCGAAGGACTTCTTGGATGTGTATTTGGGTACGGCCCCTCGGTCAGATCTCAACTGGCTGTTAACATGTTCTTCTCCCCTTACTTTAGATTTGGCTTATTACACAGAATTCCATCACAGCCATTGGATAAAATTCCGGGCTCTGTACCTCCCGAACTTCAAGAAGAGAGTGAAGAACAAGAATTTTTTGTTCCTGCGGACAGTGAGACCCACATATCGCAACCACAAGAATGGCAAGCAAATCGGAATGCCGCGAACGGGGCCTATCCTAACACCCATTCGACAGATCTCTAGAGATTTGAACTTGTGTAAATACTGTTGGTTGCCCACTTCACTATTAATTCAGTCCTTGGTATCAAGCCCGCTCAAACCCATTAGTTAGATGCCTATACATGCCTATATATCTTTCCGTAACAGTGACTAATTCGAACTTTGAAGGTTCTCAAATCCCTGTTCACTTCAACATATGTAGAGGACTGATTTTCCCATAACCAGGCCAGTCATCGGCAAGGCACAGGCAAGACACACCGAGCCACGGACCGTCCATTCAATACGTGACCTTCTCTGTGTTTTTTTCCCGAATAGACTGCGGAGTCCCTCCAGTGTTGATGCCAATCATGAACATGCTGCTAGGTTCCAGTACATTTAAATACACTCCTGGAAGGAAGTAGAACGGGGTAATTCCACTTTCATCCCATATCTCGGTCGACTGGCTTTTTGTTCGTTTGATCTCGGTTTTGAGAGTACACTCGTGATTGTCAGCTTTTCATTGACGGTCCGCTGGAACTTCTAGGTCAAGATTGCATCAGTCACCTGGCTGAAAACTTGAAAGATGCTTGACTACCTTCTGCTTCTGTTTCCCTGCAAGAACAGATAGTATCCACGAAGAATCCATGCAACCGAGGCTATAAAAGTTTGAACACGCTAGTAATGTACTCACCTGCAAACACCCCTACGGAGGCATGTTTCTCTGTATTCTGAATTTTTTATTCATCCTGCCCGTGGCCTTTGCGGCCTTTGGTGTTACGACTTCGGGAACCAACATGGTCGTTGATTCTGGGGCTGGCCTAGTCACAACCAGTGAGCAATGATAAAGGCGTGTCATGATTGCTAGCTAACACATAAATGAGCCAGTACACACAACAGATGGAGATATTACATCTATTCTTTTCAATGGAAAACAGCTACAAGACTCTTCCAAATTCTCTCAACTCAGCTCTGGTCTTGGTGAGGAAGTTTTGAAAAAAAATCGCTCTGCTAGATAATCAACTTCAATTGAGGCTCGGCAACCGTAACCTCTTCTGTGGCCAATAGCATCGCGGTCGTCACCATAAAAACAAGCACGATTGTGAGCTCAGAAAAGCGCTTTATTGCCAAAATCCTCTGATTGGAACGTGTAGACCCACTACATCATTGTTCGCTCAGGGCAAAACACCCTATACATGGGTACCTTTGCCTCCCAGGAACCGGATGTAGGGGAACTTCGCTTCATCGCACGTTTCCTGAAAACATCACTTCCGAATGGCATCTCACAATCTGATATTCAAGGTGGGAGTGCTATCGAGGGCTCTGACGTCTTTTTGGTCAATGGCCAAACTCGATCCAAGTTCTATTCGAGTGTCAGTGATACATTTTTACCATTGTCAATGTTCTCACAATCTTATCATTATCTTGTCTTTATAGATCCGTTTCATTCAAGATCAAGTTCACGGAGTGACAGGTTCTGGTGTTGGTGCATACATGATTATTCCTGGAGTCGGCTATGAAACATCCTCTGGTGGCCCGTTCTTCCGAGGTTTGGCAGCTCCATTTGCTCAGGTCTCAATTTTGAATGCTTATATCCATTTATCATAGATATCGACAACCAAGGTAGTGATCAGCAGGAACTTTATTTCTACATGAACTCGAACCACGAGCAGACCGAAACATATAGAACTGGCTTTTTTGGTCCGTACGTCATGTTCCTAGTCTTTATTGACAAACTCGTCAGTAACGATTTACATACCATCATCACCAGCTACGCTATTGCCATTACGACTGGTTCCGCACCGTCTGGGAATCTGGACACAAGCTTTATGGATAGCCTCAATCTTCAAGGTTATGTCGGAGCCTCTGGTCGTGGCACCGTCTCCGGTAGCTATTCTGGTACATTGTCTGGACAACCTGTTACTATTGGTTTCAAGGTGCAGTCTCTTATGATAGGTGATGATTCTTCCTCATTCCTTCAAGAATTCTGCAGCACAGTATTGGGCTTCTGGTTCCGGGTACGTTGCATCCAGGAAGCACTGGTTATTGGTTTTCAGTCATTCGTATCCTATAGTGGACAATTCACCAGAAACATGATGAAGCCCGGAACCTACACTGTCACTCTGTTCCAAGGTGAACTCGAGGCTGGGTCGGGTAGCGTTACAGTGACTGCTGGCGGGACTTCTTCCATCACTTTGTCGTCAACTCTCAACCGACCCAGCACCATCTGGTCAATTGGTAAATAATCTTGCGGTCCAGTCCGGGAGAGAGCTGACAACTTCTCAGGAACCGTTGATGGGACTCCGGCTGGGTGAGTCCAAACTGAATGGAAAGTTTTTCTGGCTGAAAATGAGCAGATTCTTGAATGCTAACAATATCGAGCACATGCACCCGTGAGTGTCAGAGACGATGCCAGTGTATCATGAATATTCACTTTCATTAACTCAGGTCCGATTCAAGAATGAGTAATTGGGGTCCAATCACGTTCACCATTGGATCCTCGTCAGACTCTTCTTTCCCTCTGGCTCAATTCAAGGACGTGAGCTGATGTTGGCAGACTAGTCTTTATACACATCAATTGACGTGTCATTTCTCAGGTAAACAACCCCACTACGATACGATGGACAGCCTCCTCTTCGCAGATTGGTCTGTCACTGAGGCGCAAGCTTGCACTGTTCAATGTTCACATCTTTGTTTGTAGGTGCTCGGACACTTCGTATTCGAACGACTGAAGCTTTTGCTGGTGGTCGACCTCAGATCACAGTTAACTCCTTCACCTCAAATGCTCCCTCGCGTTAGTATTCTTTGGTTTCGGTTCTTGTCTGTGACTTGATGCTATTGGTCCCCTAGCCCCAACAGCGATTGACTCTCGAGGGTAATGATCTAGATAAACTTTCTGCTGCAGCCGGATTTTCTAATGTTTGTTCAGCGTCACTCGTGGAACTTGGAGAGGTCTTAATCAAGTCTGTGAGTTTAAGGGGTTGCTGAAAAGTGGTAAAATATGCTAACACCGTATTTGTCCAGACGACTTCAGCATCCCTGCCGGTGAATTGAAATGTATTTCTTCCAATTAGAGGTCAAGCTGACAACTGTCCTTAGGCACGCTTGTAGCTGGTCTCAATACCATCCAAATCAATGTAATTAGTGGTAGTGCTGGGTCCGGTTTCCTCAGCCCCAATTTCGTTTATGACTCCGTTGAACTGTTCTAGGAGTAGTAGATTGTTAATTGCAGTATGAACTAAGAAAACATATTAGAATAGATGCTATTGGGGTTTTTTATAAAGTGTGATGCATATAAGCAGCAGGGAGCAATGATATGATGAATGTGTCAGTCGCTCAGAAAAATTTCGAAGGTGAGTCCGTTCACTCTCTTCCGGTTGGTGGGGGTGCATCACTTCTGACAGTAGGGCTAACTGGAGTATCAGGTTTAAATTCGAGGTTCATAGCAATCGCCGGCCACACTGTAAATGTTTCAGCATCCCAAAATAACCATATGTAGCGAGGGGAGCTATACCTTCTTCAAAACCAGGGTGTCTCCCAATTCTGATCTGATGCCATACTTTCTTCATCGCATCTGAAGTACGAATATCTTGCCAATTCTTCAGGAAGAAATCTATCTCCACCTTCACAAATGATGCAATCAACAAGACGGAGCTAGGGACATTGCCTCTGCTCACCTTTCGAATTTCCTCGAATGTCGATGCGAACGGAGAAAAGACCTCATAAGCAATGTTCTCTACAGTAAGTGATTTAAAGACATGCTGTTAATAAACCATGTCAAGCTACATTTTTTGGCAGTTGATCTGCGCATACCTGAGCCGCGCGTGCTTTCAGATCGCTTAGATCCAGTCCTGTAAACATTCGTTATTAACGCATCAACTTAGGGTCAGAAGGGAGCATACGATCAGCTTCTCTATATATGGCCTTAGCAGAACAAGGAGCAGGTCGCCCTGGGTTATGCTTCATCCAATCTCTGACCCATTCTTTCCTTGACGTCGCGGAATCTATGTAAGTCGCTTTCTTCGACGAGGATGCAGGCGGAGGGATGTCTTCGGAACGGGGTGATGATGGAAGCGAAGGGGAAGTCGTGATAAGACAAGACGAGACAAAACAAGACGAGAGTGGCGCAAAAACGATATTGTCAGTATATAACTAGGAAGTTCTGAGCAAATGCAATGATTGACCAAAGATTATCACCCACATAGTACAATAGGGCATGGTAGGTATTGAATGCGACACCTCTGATCAACACTGTTGAATGGGCTTTTGGTGGGGTTTGCCGATCAGGAGCTATCGGGGGTGCTAATATCAAGGGCGCCGAAGTGAATTCAGACTGCGAGCTATTCACAAGATCATCGGCTTGTCGAGTGTCTTGTTGGACAGTACTTTCAGAGAAGTGGAAAGACTCGTCACCATGAGGCAGGTTGTGTGCAAAATCAGTCTCCGAGGAATCTGCTTGAGATGCCACTTCGTCATTGTCATCCACCCCATAAACATCGTCATCTGCTTCATCAGAATCAATATATTCATCATGGTAGCTCCCGCCTTCATTCTGACCGTCAAAGCCAGTAATTGTCCGGCCCGTAGGTCGGGGTGTTTGTAGGGGGTTATTTTCCGTGACCCCCTCCGCAAAGTTAGAGCTGAGCACTGTACATCTTCGTCAAATGGCTTGATTAGTGGGAAAAGTGTCACACACTGTCTTCAAAGTGTTCTGCTCGCTGCAACATCTTGCGAGACGCCCATATGCGCCTGGCTTTGCGAGGGCTTTCATTCCGACGAAGGATTACAAACTCAACATCTGAGTAGCGAGGATCATTGAGAAGTGACCCTACTGTATCGACTAAGGGCTTCGGGACAGAAAAGTTGGCAGCGGGCGGTAGGAGAGACGTAGGGCTGGGTGAAGATGTAATGCTACAGACGATGACGAAGGCATCTTGGGCTTTTGCATTCATTGACTGGTAATAAACGGTGTCCCGTCGAGCGAATTGTGCCCTGAAGGAAAGAACAGGTGAGCTCTCATTACAGTCCCGAATTGGGTTGACCGTACCATCCCCAGTTCGCTGTCTTGGTCGATTCATGAGAAAAATCCACGCTAATCAAGCAGTTTCGCACACCTTGTAGGAAAATGAGTGATTAGAAGCTTCCTTGAGGTTATGAAGCACGTTTCTTTCAGCACTGAGACGTGAAATTAGGAGATTCAACAAGCATCCAAGGGTAGCAATGCTTACTTGCGTAATTCGAAACAGAATTTGTAGATTCCCTCTCGGATCCATTTTCCCGAGTTCTTGAGTGAAGCTTCCCTCTCTGTTGTGGTAGGCTACAATGCTTCAGACCATGTCAAAAGCGAGATTAATTTGTCTCATACCTCACAGGCCAAGAATAGACTAATGTATCCTCCCCCTTCTGCCAGCTGTGGCAAGTCTTTTGGCACTCCCCCGTTCGGATAGAATAATATCTAGTTCATAATGTCAATAGAAGTAACCCAAGACTATATTAGCACTAGCCTGCCAGCGGCCCCCACCGAACTTGGGTGACTTCACCGCCTTCGACTTGGCCTCTCCCTTAGTCGAGTCAAAAAGGTACTTCAGATTGCGGATGGTCCACTCAAATGTAAGAGAGCAATATTCATTGCAATCAGACTCCTGTAAGTCCAATTGGTTCATGGAATTTGTGACTCAAGACGCCTAGTCCGAAGATGTCTAAAATGGGCTAAAAACTACCATGACGTCACTTTCCCCCTGCCAACATATTTCGGAAATCATCTTGGCCTTTTGTCCGGCTGCCAGTCCCAGAGCCTCCCGCAGCTCCCGCAAGACTCATGTCTTTCTCTTTTCTTTGCGCTTGGAGCCGAGAAGTCCTTGCCTTTCTTGGAACAAACATTCCCCCAGTTTTCAGAGGCATTGTTGTATCCTGACGACCTTCTTCGCTTAGCTGTAAAGTGTGATCTTCGAAGATTATTGGTTCTGTGCGGAGTAGAAGCTTTCCTGCCTCCTATGTCAACTCCATGAGCATCGCCTAGCTGAGAATTCGGAATTCAAATTTACCGCTGTATTCTCTAATTCAACCACTGCCTCGTGCTTATCCTCAAAGATCTCCACGCGCTTGATCGATGTAAGCTTGTCTAGAAATTGCTGCAATAGCCCCTCTTGGGCTTGAGGAGGGAGTCCACGAATCCGTACCGATCGCTGTCGGATTTCGGCAGTCCGAGTCAAGCCCGTTTCAGCAATCGTTCTAGAGAAACCGTATCAGGTCGGGGCATCAGATGATTGTAACTCAACTGACCTATGACGGGCTCGTACACGAGGGTCCGCCAATGTCACTGCAATTCTGCGCTTTTTCAGCTCGTGATTATTGGCCATTAGAGATGCTCGAGCATCACTCTACAGTTCAAGTGAATATCTCTGTGCACTTCTAGATCGGCTCTAACGCACTAACCGGGTTTTCGTACTCCACAAAGGCGTAGCCCCTCGCATGACCATCATCATCCGTTGCCATTCTAACACCCTGAAGTCTGCCATACTGGAAGCCGGTGTCAAACATCAAACCTACCCACGCATCCAGTCGTACTCACTGTTTGGAATACTTTTTCTAGGTCAGCCCTAGTGGTAAATTTACTCAGACCTGCAACATATATTTCTCTTTCATTCGCATCATGATCTGTTCTTTCCTTCTTTCGCTCCGGGTTGGATATGTATACATTGACAGAAAGACCTGGCTCCAATTCTTGCATGTGCACTTCCAAGGCGGCTTCCGCAGCAGCCTATGCAGTCAAAGTAGAATATGATGGCTGACACGGAAAACCGAAAACTACGTACTGGGGAAGTGAACTGGACGTAGCAAAATCTTCGAGTTGCTTTGAATTTCTTGCTGGGCCACCGGATCTCAAATATTGTTCCATACTTTATTACGTCAGCAGGGATGAACAGGAGCTCGATTTCCGGGCCCACCTTTCCAAAAAGGTTCCTCAGATAGGGATCGTCTGCCGACTCGGGAAAATTGGTAACATAAAGGGTTGATTTCCAAGCCAAATGCACCGCAATTTCATGTCCATTGATCCGCTTCTTGTCTTTGGTTAATGCTGCCGGGACACTATCCTATGGATCAGATTATGAGGCATCCAAAGACCGCCAAGAAAAGGGGTATACTCTTTCTTGGAACTCGACAGTTGCAATCAATGCATCAAGAAGGGGTGTGATCTTCACTTCCCTCACGTTTCCGCACTTCGAACGAGGATCAATGAGTACAACACCGGCACACGGGGAAACACTTACGTCGCTAAATAATTTATGTATATCTTCATCTATGACATCATTTGGAAGATCTGCGACGAAGACCGTACAATTTTCACGATCCCTTTTGAGGGGCTGAGACTTCAGCTCTTCGGAAATGTCAGTATAAAATTCAGTGACGCGTCGGATTTTGTATTCTTACCTGTTTTCATCTTCTTATTGTTCTCGGCCACTGAAAGCTCTTCATCCGCTGTTCGCTTTGTCCCGCGGCTCTCAGCCTGAGTACTGTGTACTTGGGAATCCACCTCCATAGGGACTACATTTACGGCATTACTAGAGAGTGCCTGTCCAGCTGTGACAGTACCGACGGCATCTTGAATGGCCTCTGAGGCCTGTAGCTGCTCATACCCGGCCCTCTCTACCTCCTAACCCAGACCATGTCAGTATACAACGTGAGCCCAGAAATGGCACATACCTTGGCCCTTCGATCATTGTTGAAGTACTGTGCTTTGAGCACCTTGACAGAACATACATTCATAGTAGTCACGCTGCCGTGGAGGTTCTCAAAAGTTAGCCAGGCCTCCCAGATAGCTTCAGGCCAGTCAATTTGCTTCAAGTGAATGCTGATGAAAAAGGCTCTGGCTTCGTCATACTTCTGCTGTTTTCTTTGATAAGGTTGTTAAAGAGGCATGCTTGAAAGCAGGAAGACTTCATACATCAAGCAGTTAATGTAGGCGATCAAAGTTGAATAGCTTGTTTTCTGTCGGTTTGTGGCTCTTCGCAAAGTGTTAATGGCGTCATCTGGCATTTGCGCTAGCCGCTCATACTATTAAGGACGTAAAAAGTGAAGAAAGTCGGGGAGGCAACTCTAATCGGCTTACAACGTCAACGAGGGCTTTTTCAAGTCGCAACTGCGTATCGCCCTGCTTGGAAACTAGACAAATTCAGGTCATGGCTAAGTGCAAAAATAGACAGACACATACTCTGTAATGTCATTTCAACACCACTTTCTAGGATTCCAATCAAATTCACCAACCCATCCTCATCAGCTTTCCCAGCCTCAATTCTCCTTCTCTCATAACTGGCCCTCGCAAGGATCAATGATATCAACTGTTCTAGATCTTGTTGAACTACTTTAGATTCCAATGCTCGTACATACACATCATGGACGGACTCCTTCTCGTCTTGCTCTTCCTGTTCTTGGCCTTCAGATAAATCCTCCACTTGCTCCTAAGTGTTTTCGTCTATCTCATGACATTAAGATTCAGGTCAAGAAAGTAGCTCACAATGATTCTTATATACCGAGCCCAAACTTCCCCGGATGCAGGCACACTTCGAGTAGCTCTCTGTACAATCAGCAGCTCTTGATCGGGGCTAATATCGGCTGAAAGCTTTCAAATCGATCTTGATGAGAATACAGATCTACGACAAAATTGAGACGTTAACCAACCGCGGCATCCAGATATCCGGTCCAAAACGATCTTAACGTCTGTTCTGCTCCCGGTTCTCCTTTAAACCTTCGTGATGCAGCTTCAGTGATGGCTCGTTCATATATGCCGCTCGCTGTGAAGAAGTCCATTCGTTTTGCCCTCCACTCGCCCGCAATGTAAGCTCCAAAAGCTTGCAGAGATGACTCCTGCTCCTGGAATAGATGTTTACTAGAAGATTCAGAAAGGCTTTGACTGGTGGGCGTACCAACGCATATTCAAAAGGTTCTCTGCGCTCCCATGACCGGATAGAAGAATTACGACTTTTTGAGGCAGCAACAAGTGATTTCTCGTATTCAGTAGGCGGCTTGTAATTAGTTGTAAAAGAGGAGTAGGATTGGAAGGTCTCATCGTTGTCTAAAACGCCTTCAGCAGAGTATGATTAATGAGACGATACACTCACTCGAATGAGGCTGTTGAAGGCGATCAAGAAGAAATTGTTCGACGTACTCTATAGCCGAGGTTCTATTCAATATCTTCAATGTCTGCAAACGGAACTTGTTGACGAGGGTACCTCTCTTCCTTTGGTGTCTCTGCAAGTCTCTCCAGTTCCCAGTCGCGCTGAACATCCCAGAGCAAATGACTCTACCATCGTCAGTATATATATTTGAGCCTCAGGCTAAGATGTAGGTACCTGAGTCAGATGGTTTTGGCCCTTTGCGATAATACCTTTCATTCTCTCCCTCGTCCGTTCCTCGGAGAACATGTCTTCAAGTTCTGCAGATTCCATCTCCTTATCGCCATCACAGTGCTTTGAATAGCCATCGATGATAAATTGCAAATAACTGCGTAATAAAGGAATAGCTGATCAATTATTAGCGAAAGTCAATACTCATGGATTATGTACTCACACAGATAATCTCGCACTGCTCGTTCATAGAGAGTAAGAAGCTCTTCTACACCGAGTGTATCATCCAAGTCCAGTTTTTTCTGCTTCTCGTGGATAAGTGGCAGCCATACGTGTTCTGGATCAGCGGCCAAAAATTCGGTCATCATTTCCATAGAGGACTGAAGTTCGGTGTTGAGGGCTGGGTCCGACTGTACTAGCTGAATATGTTGAGCGTGCAGAGCAACATTGTAAGGTTGTTCAGCTATGTTGGAAAGGATACTACTAAGGGCATTAAGAGAGTCCATAACGCGCTATCGTGACTAGAATCTCGCGCAGACCGAGAAATGTTCCATCACGTGTTATGAAACTAATCTTATTTGAGTATACTTTCCTTCTTTGAGCCTCTCAAGAATGCAGTAAGACGACTTGCTGAATGAAGGGACTGGCCAACTGCTTTTGTCTACGTAGAGATGCCTGTGGGCCTCTTGCGTAAGCCTGACCCTGAGGTCATCCGAAGCACGGCACTTGGCCCAGGACATACAATTACGATCGGCAGCGTCTTCGTGGTTTATACATATCTGACCTCTGCTGCCAATCATTGGTAAAGGACGCCATTCCAAGCTGGTTCTCATTTCCCAGTGTCACGATGGTGTCCCTCTAGGCCTTATAAGCCACTTCGTGCAGACCAAGGACCCTTGTACCCCTTCTTCTCCCTTTTATCTTGACTATGCCTTCTACACTGCGGAAGACACAGGATCGTGCTTTGAAAATCAGCCGCTCTCTGGTAAATGCCTTCAAATCCAAGCTCATATCTCGGTAAGTCTTAGCTCGTCTCCGGAATAATTGTCCTCCGAACATCTATCAGAGCAAGCAAATCACTGCATCCATTTCCATGTACTAGCTCAGACTGTGATAATATCGGCCGACCCAGAAACCTCCGACGCGCAGTTGTGGTGCCCACCGCCAATACCCGCAGCAGACCCTATTGTTGGGTTCACCAGTATTTTATCCATCAGCTACCGACCGAACTTCTCTCTCATATATTTGTCCTTGGCGCAGAAGAAGATCCCCGTTTTCCTCTCTTAGTTTGCCGAATTTGTCGATCTTGGCGTCACGTCGCACTGTCAACACCCACATTGTGGCGTCGCATCGTCCTGAGCCCACACAAACATATGTGGAGAGAGCACATTCGCCGTGCGCGAGCCTGTACCCTTGACATAGAGCTTCTTTCCACTGCACTTGCTCCTATGCGACCGCGCCCTCAACACTATTATCCCCAGAGGCACCTCGATTTTTACACTGTACAATGGCTGATGCAGTTAGCCCTGCCCCATCTCCATCGATGGCGTTCATTTTCAGTGATTTTTACGGAGCAATCTCCATATATATTAAACGCTTCCCTATCCTTCTTGGCTAATGTTCCATCCCCTCCTTCTTTACAAGAGATAACCTTGATTCACCGCCTCAACGAGGATCCGCAACCATTTATCCTGTTCAATGGATTTATACCTTCCCTCAAGCGTCTCACGATTGATGGCCCACGGATAGCCCTGCTTCCTAACATGCTCACTAGTCTGATCTTCCTTGATTATACCCACCATCGTTTCAGCACGGGTTCCGATACCATACACGAAATACTCTCCCTTCTTTCCCTCTGCCCCAACCTACTATTCCTTCGCTTACTCTTTCCACATCAATTTACAAACCACACTACCGTGTATCAGAAACCCACTAGATCTGATCCTCGAGTCTCGCTATCTTCTCTGAAACAATTGCATCTAGCCCTCGATCCAAACTCTTTCGATATTCCTTACGAACTTGCCCTTCTCCTGACACATGTATCAACTCCCACATTGCATACGGTCATCTTCTCTGATCCCTGCCGACGACAAGTCCCTTTCCCGAACCTCAAATCATTTTTTTGGATGTACGCAATTCCAAGATCGCTACAGTTTATTCTCATTGAAGGTGGCTGGTTCGATCAGGGAATGGTTGATCCCATGGTGAAATCACTCCCTAGGCTTAAGAGAGTGATTCTTCGTCGTGGAGGACGAAGTCCCGAGCGCGTGCTCTACAACAGAGGCTGGTACTCTATGCATAGATGATCGCTTTGTGTCGGCCTCAGAGAACGGATACGTGGGCATCGAGCTCACACCAAGATCAAATCTGTTAGAGGATTTCTAGGACACACAATCAATGCCTCTATAGTTCATGCGAACTAATGCACTTATTCATGACATTTCCACTTCACAGTACCCGAACTCTACCCGAACTTGTAGTAATATCACATCTTTTGTATTTGTGCATACTAATGCTTTTCACGTTGTATTTTTTTTTGCAAGCTGAATATTAGTCTGACAATTTACTGTCAAAAACTGGAAAGGGATTAATACTAGCATAAAATGTTCTAGAAATCATTAGATGGATATTAATTCTTTAATTCCTGGGAAAGGATAATGATATATAACATATTAATTGATTTCTTTCCCAGGAATTGATATTCATTTCATTTCTAATAGCAAGCTACTAAATAACTCATCAGACAATACCTACACTCGTAGGTCATTTGTCTTGCAATGTCAGGTTACTTAGATAGTTTTTAGAAGTATAGCCACAAGAGGGAACCAGACGATGTGTCAGGTGATGAGAGCAACGATTATCTCTGTTTTAATCATTGGCTTGATCAAACATTCCATAATAATTCACCAAATGCCGGGAAAAATGATTCTTCATCTCTTTCTGCTTTCCCCTAGGACTGACTGTCGTCCACTGACATCCCACTGCGCATAAACGGATATGACTGATACCTACGATTCCTACACTCCACAAAGCTTGTTCAGCCTACATGGCCGTATCGCCCTTGTTACAGGAGGTGGAACAGGCATCGGAGCGATGATCACTCGTGGATTCGCCGCAGCTGGAGCAAAAGTATACATTACTGGCAGAAGGCTTAACACCTTGGAGAAAGCCGCATCGGAGTGGAACCAGTCGGGTAAGGGTGGCCGAGTTATCCCGTGAGTCTACTCAAGCATTCGATAAGCTTAATGATTTGATTAAACTGGTCCAGACTACCTATGGATGTCACGAACAAGGAAAGTATATTGGCTGCAAAGAAGATTATTGAGCAAAAGGAAGGAAAGTTACATGTTCTTGTGAATAAGTAAGTGCAATGTTTAGCGTGTCACTCATGTTGATGGATAATGTTTCTAGTGCTGGTCAAACAGGCCCTGTCTCTCCCTTCATGGGTGATCCAGATGCACCAGAACGCAAAGATGCAGAGTCGTTGGGACTCGGTTTGTTTAACGAATCACTCGAAGGCTGGGCAGATCTCTATGCTATCAACACGTTCTCCGTTTTCTTCGTCACATCGGCCTTCCTGGGGTTACTGGCCAAGGGATCAGAGGATGTCAAAGATTATTGGAGCAGTGTCATCAATATCACCAGCATCAGCGGTCATATTAAAGTTGCGCAGAATCATGCAAGTTATTTTGTCCATAAAGAAACAAGGCGAAGCTTATGTTACGGTAGTTTTGTTACAACAGTGCCAAAGCCGCAACTTCGCATCTGTCAAAGCTGTTAGCTGGAGAAATCAGCTTGAAGAAGATTCCTGTTCGCGTAAACGCTATTGCTCCTGGGGTTTATGCTTCCGAGATGACGTCTGACACAATCTCCAAGGAGGAAGTTGATAATATTGGTAAGGGCGTGATGCCAGTACCCATGGAACGGGACGGATCGTGAGTTTTACTCCTGTGATTGTCTGTATCCCGACACTGACCAGGCTTTTGATTCAACAGGGGAGAGGAAATGGCAGGAACAGCACTTTATCTTGCATCCAAGGCGGGAGGTTATACCACGGGACAGGATATTATTATTGACGGTGGTTACGTGACCGTGAACCCCGCAGTCGTCTAGATGCATGATATCCGCTGCGGAATGCTGATCAATAAAATGCCACTTGTGTCTCGCAGCCTAGTTGGATCACCTGAAACCTTGTACTTGTGATACAATCGTTCCGGTCTGAAATCGGTTCCAGATTTAGTGCTTTGTGGATGACGTAGGCCTGGATTCAGTATGTCAAAATCCCTAAAGCAGGTTCTTCCGTAGGACTAGTGGAAGAAGATTTGTACAAGATCAGTACATGCTAAAAGTGTCGCTTCATTTTGGATTACCGACATACTGTTTGCGTTGCTTGAGTTCAACGTTGGACGTCCAAAATCAGATATGGAACATCCAGGCGTCTTTGGTGAGGCCTCGAGGTCCTTCCACCCAGGATAACATTGCCTCGAGGTGCAACAATACAGAACAACAGACTGTGTGATAATATAAGATTGTGGAGATTTGCTATGTCTCGTGAGAAGACATGGTCCCTGTCAATTGAGTCTCCCAAATTGAGTTGTAATAATCTTTCTTTCTTCTGCAACCATGTCTCGACCTCATCGACGCCTTGCACGGCAACATCAACAACCTCAGCAGTATTCAGCAGTTCCCCAAACAAGCCCTAATCGTCACGAAAGCCATTCTAGCAGTCAACAACATCCCTATCAACAAGTTCAACCACAACACCAATACCAACCACAACAACATATACCTCATGCGGGTGGACCAAGATCTCCACCTCCACCTCGGTCATTCTCGGCTCAGAAGAATACTAATAGAGCATCTGGGAGAGCGGGCTTGACCATGGAGGTGGTCACCGGCGCTGTTGGTGCCGGTTATGGACCTTATTCTGTGAGTCATTGCATTTTGCAGCACGAGACTTCTAAGATTTCATCTAGTATGGCACCACCGAGGCGCGTGAAGCAGGAATGTTTATAGGCTCACGATTCAGCAACGCACCGTCCGATGTGTCGATAACAACTTCGAATCCTTCATTTGAGAAAGAACACATTCCTATGCCTGTCCCTGCTTTGCCACAGGCGCCCTCCGTTCAGGCCGCGCAGTCGATGCCTCAATACCTATACGACAAAGATCCTGATCTTGACGATGCCCTGCATGATCCTAATCCCAATCCTTCGCTCGACTCGTGCACAATATTTTCACTGAGGGGATGGGTCAATACGCTGACTCTCATTCTCATTGTGGTTGGACTGGTGACATTGTTTGCTGGGTATCCAATCATCTTTTTCTTCACACACCCAAAACGCCCAGTTCATGGATTCAATATCGGGGGAATTAATGGCTCGGGTCAAATCCCAGATCTCAACCTTCCTTCTCTCATTGACCCACACACACCCGCCGACGCATATACTCGGAAAGGGAATGATGGAAAGAAATATAATCTCGTATTCAGTGACGAATTTGAAACAGAAGGCAGGTCCTTCTATCCTGGAGATGATGCCTATTGGGAGGCTGTCGATTTACATTATTGGTATGTCTATATACTTTTCGAAAATGCTTCTTATTTAATAAAGATAAGGCCTACTGGTGACCTGGAGTGGTATGATCCCGGAGCATGTCCCTTCAATTCAGTTTTAATAAATTTACACTGACATTCTCACAGGCCATTACAACTGCTGATGGAAAAATGGTTATCACATTGACGGAACAATCTACGCATAATCTCAATTTCCAAAGCGGTACTTGACTTTATAACCGCTTTGATTAGTCCTTACTTGGCTCGTTTCAGGAATGGTGACTACGTGGAACAAGTTTTGTTTTAATACAGGTTATGTAGAAGTTGCCATCAGTATGCCTGGGTCACCGCAAGTACCAGGTCTATGGCCAGGTCCGTATAGCCCCTTTCTCGATGAAAAAAGTTTAATCGAACCACAGGAGCTTGGTCTCTGGGAAACCTGGTAAGTGGACGTAGTGATTAGCTTGCTCTTACCTCTAAGTGCAAGGTAGGGCCGAGCTGGTTATGGAGCTACGACACAAGGAATGTGGCCTTACAGTTATGACAGCTGCGATCTGGGTACATTCCCTAACCAAACTGCTCATGATGGAACCCCACCGGCGGCAGCGACTGGTTCTAATACAGGTGGTCCCATTAGTGTTCTCCCCGGACAAAGACTCTCAGCATGCACCTGTCCTGGGTCGGACCATCCGGGGCCATCCGTTACCACTGGGAGGGGTGCTCCTGAAATCGATATTATCGAGACACAGGTTGATTTATCGAGGTTTGTTGGCCAGGTATCCCAGAGCTTACAGTGCGCGCCGTACAACTACCAATACAACTTCGATAATTCATCCAGTGCTTCCCCAATCTATAATCCCTCAACTACCCAATTTAACTCCTATAAAGGCGGTCCTTTACAACAGGCTGTCTCTGCTCTCACCGATATTAACAGTGCAAACTATAACGGCACTGGCTACGCTGCCTACGGCTACGAATGGTGGTATGATTCAAATAACCGCCCAGATAGTTTTGTTACTTGGTTTAGTGACGGGTTACCAACATGGACTGCTACATCAGCTACGATCGGACCAGATTCGATAACTGAGATTAGTCAACGATTGATACCCGAGGAGCCGATGGTGTGTTCTGATCATCAAATTTAATGGCCCAATATTGACGATTTTCAGTATCTCATCCTGAACCTTGGTCTTGCGCCCAGTTTCCAAAAACAAGACTTCAAGCATCTTCAATTTCCGGCGAAAATGTACATCGATTATGTACGCGTGTACCAAAGGGAAGGGGTCAAAAACGGTATCACATGCGACCCTCCTAATCGACCGACAACAGACTATATCAACAGGTTTGTCGGTGAATTGTAAGGTTTAGCGCTCTCGGTTGATTTTAAGTTGCTAGGCACGCGCAGGCCTATACTAACGCAAATCTAACGACCTGGGCTCAGGCAGGCAATACGTTTCCCAGAAATCGACTATACGATGGTTGCTAATACTGCACTACTTGTTACGCCCACATGGACACTTATTACGTTGACACACGATATCTGTACGACCCATTCATACATCTCATCATACCTGTCGTTCCACTAGAGGAACAACGCTTTGCCGTATATGCTTTAGATTGCCCTTACTGTATATTGATGCTCACGCTGGATATAATCTCGCACGATTTCCTAGTCATTGAGGGTTTACTGACGTCCGAATGTTGAGTGATGAGCACAACGTAAGGGCCATACTTTCCCTTTCCCTAGACGCGATCAAAGGGTACAATGCTATGAAAATCATCCCATGTAATGCCCATGTAATGGTTGTCAGTTCGGCAATTGCCGAAGACTCACCTCTTACATGTCACTTCCATTCCTTTGGTAGTCTCTGAGCCTCCATGGCCTCCCAAGATGATAGAAATAAGATTGGGGCACTTTCTGGAATCCATTCAAATACCTCCATTATCCCAGATCATGCAAGGTGAGTGCATGAACTCTTTTCATTCATGCTCTTATGCCGCGCAGCCGTTGGCCTAAAGTCCCACCGAAAACAATAGAGCTAAGGAAATTTCCCTCCAAGGGAAACTCTGCAGTTATAAACCCATACACGGCCATCTCACAACCAAACGTAACTTTGCTGAGCGGAATCACATCGGGAACGAACAAGGTCCGGAGGCTTAATCCCAGCAGACGAATTGTATCAAATCCTGTTACTCAGGGCAAGGGCAAGGGTTTGTTCCTAATTTTTCGCGTATAGGGCTCATATCAACTTAAATAGGTAAATTTAAAGAGCCACGCCCCTCACTCCCACCCGAGATCATCGACGTTGACGCAGGTCCTGCCTCTATAGATGAACTTAACATTACCGACTCACCCTCATCTATGATGTCTCCTTATTTTGACACCCGGGAACATGGCATCAGACAATCTAAGGGGTTGGACGTGTCTGTTTCTGAGGCTTTGTTGGTAAAGGATGGGAAGAATACTGATCTTCTGAGGAAAAAAATCGAAAGTTCAAACCACACGCATGCACATCAAGGCGATCGTAAGCCCCAGAAACGGGATACTTCACCGATAGATTCCTTTTCGGACGGTGAGGCTCGGGCCAAAGAAAAGATGGAGAACTCATCTAATAAATCACCGTCACGAGTGGGAAAGCTTGTAGCCAGATATAACGGAATGGATCATACGGAGCGAGGATCCACTGTATCCAATCAGCCACCTATACCAATCATCGACTTAAAGAAATCAAGAGTCAAAGAAAGGATGCAACCTAGATTCCCGAGTAGATTGAAGGTACACTGTCAATTTTTCTATTTCTCGTACCCAGACTCAGAAGTTTGTATCAGTTTCTGCAGACCGCCTCTCAAGATGTCCTGAGCAATACCTCGGGGCTAGGCAGTACGCAAATGAAAACTCAAAGTCGTTTGCCCATATCCTCGATAACAGTGGGGAACAGGGAAATGCATGATTATCGCAGTATCGTAATCGATGATAGAGAGAGGACGATGGTTTTTCAGGGGACTTCCCGTGATCGGCTAGGGCCAATTGAGCTCAACTCTACCAACTTTATGCTTTTTAAGGTCAGTGCTTTTCCCCCCCTATATTGGACAGGGTTGTCTGATATTATACCAAGTACACGAAACCTCTAAACGAAATCATTCACCCTCCTATCTTTCTTTTCAAGTGCGAATCGAAAGGAAATTTTACTTCGTTGAGGTCCAGTGCTGGGAGCATGTTCAAACCTGGTATGTTTTCCTTCAATCCTGCCAGGGTCCGATTTGCATGGGGTTCAGGTAATGACTTTAACCAAGAACAGATAATTGAACAGATAGTTGTGAAGTTTGACACTTCGAACAAACAATGGAATTCGACGGTGTATCGTTCGATCGCTGAAAAAATAAGTCAGGTAGTTCAGTCTAGTTCCATGAGCGCGGCGTACGCATATCAACCCATTTTTCGACTTGCTCTAATCACAAATCTGGGTGTAGCAGAACGACATGGAATCTTGTTGGACAATCAGTGAAAGGCAATGCGGATGTTGAAACGCCTGTAATAAGCTCTCCACTAGATAATCGAGCTTTGAAAGACGCTTCCCCTGTGGAATCATCGTACATGCTTTCTGAATTTCATCAATCGCTACGCTAATATTTTTTCAGCTCGAGGAAACGTCCTGTCGACCAACTTTTGAAATACAGTCAGCCTTCTGCCAGTGACTCGGTGATTTCGACTCCGAAGTTACCCTCTGATGCCAACAAAGAAAAGAGTGCTAAAGAGGCTGTTGTTGTTTTGGAACCTCCGTCAGTTTTGTCGTCTGTTCTTTCCCCATCTCGATTGATCCAACGCAGTACCAAAAGGCAATGTGTTGAAGAATCGCAGGCTTTCCGTCGATCTGCAAGGCAGCAGGAAAAATCTTCATCTCATGACGCAGACGAAGTGTGAGTCGTCCAGTCCGTCTATTGGATGATCAATCAGTGAATTGATATTTGACGCTAAAAGGATTTTGGTGTACCCTTATGGTGTACCTGGAGCTGTCAATGTGACCGCGGGTGATCTCTCGCGTCTTCGACCTGACGAGTTTCTGAATGATACGCTCATAGAGTTTGGCTTCAAGTGGGTTACAAGCTTCCCGCGTCTTCAGAAACAAGCATTGACAGTGCTTAGGGTTTTGCTAAAAGAATTGGAAGCCACTTATCCTGAACTTGTGTCGCAAGTCTATGTTTTCAGTTCGTTCTTTTACAAGAAATTGAATAAACGGAAGTACGCGTGTTTGCTCCTTCATTATCTATATACTCACATGAAATAGCATCAAAGAAGGCTACGATAGTGTACGTAAATGGACCTCAAAGATTGATATCTTCAGCAAAAAATACATTTTCATACCCATCAATGAACAGTGCGTAATCGGACGGGGGCTGCTCATTCCTGATTACGATTGCTGACATGATTTTTCAGTCTTCATTGGTATTTAGCTATCATCTACGAACCTGAACACGTCTTGCAAGCGCAGCCATCATCACTGAATTCCCACGGGAACGCTGTGACGAGAAAGCGAGCGCGAGAGTCCCTTATAACTCAGGAGGAGGAGGACAACGCTGAAGTCAAATCACAACTGGAGATTGGAGGAGGGAACGAGCCGTCTGAACCTCGATCCGTTGCTAGCGATAAGATGGATAGTAGTGCAACTAGTGAGAACGAGGTAGAGACGCCTGCTTCACCCCCAGCCACAACAACTCACGAGCATCCATCGATCCTGAGTTCTGTACATTTTGGGGATTCTGCATCATCGAACAGGGAGAATAGTCCTGAAACTGCTCCAGGGTCACCGATGAGGATTGACATCGATATTCCGTCTGGGATCTCAGAACAACCCGCAGACTCTGGAGCATCAGACATCATCATGGGTGATGACACCCCACCAATCAAGAATCCTGATGATTCTCAACTGACCGTTCGAAATCTTCAAATGGAAATTACGCCCTCCAAATTCTATCGCAAATCATACACAAATCGACCCAAATTAAACACCCAAAAGTCACAGGATAAAATGCAAGATATGCCGGGAGAGATTATCGTCGACTCCTACGATAGACAACCGAGGTTTGTGTGATCCTGCGCGTCAGGTCCTAACTGACCCAGAATAGGACCAAAATTTTCATACTTGATTCTTTGGGAAATCGGCATCCGCAAGCTATGAAACAACTGAACAAGTGGCTAGAGCTCGAAGCAATGGACAAAAAGAAATTGGAGAGCGTGGTCCCTGCCATTACCAAGTTGGCTCCAGTACGCCTCTGTTCAGTTATCCCAGCTTGTCATTTGTTTTTGACTGGGTATCCAGGTGCCAGTACAGCCCAACTTTTGTGACTGTGGTCTCTATATTCTTCACTTTGCAAAGACTTTCATGAGTAATCCCCAACATTTTTGCCAGATAATCATGGTTTGTCTGTCTTCCAAAATTCAAATCATCCCTCGGTTGAAGTTTGTCACCTAGGCGAATGATCGACCTACTTTGGCCGAAATGCAAAATGATTGGAAAGCTGACTCTATTCTTACAATGCGTAAGGAATTGATAGCGCAGATCTTATCGCTGTCTGAAGACTGGAGGCAGCAAAAAGCTGCTCAAGGAGGAAAGCGACAACAGGCTCCCCGAGAAGAGGAGGGGGATGACAGTGATGTTGCGATCGTTGAACATGTGAAAGCTCCTGGAAAGAAAAGCAAGTCAACCAAACCCGCACGGACAAAGATCTGAACATGCTTACTCTCTCTTCTCTCTCTTCTCGGTTTTATTTGGGTCCATTTCTTTATGCACTGTTCGAAGGAATTTACTGGTACTGACTCTGCATGATTCTTTTTCTTGTAGCTATAGCTGCATTGTTGCATTGTATTCTTAGCTGCGCAACAAACACATCTCTATATTAGTGGTTTACATAGATTATATGAATAGTATAAAACCCGGCTTTTGCTTTTGCTTTTTCAAATCGTGTGCAACATCCGCAACGATTTGTACGTAGGCCATGAATGGCGTTCATGGCGTCATCGCCTTCCCAGCTTCTATTTCTTCTTGACGCTCTTGATCCTAATCACCTCGTCCCCAACGAAAATCCCCTGCACATCAAGACGAGGGGAGTGAGTGAACCGTGCACTGATATCGCTGCATGGGCCTCGAACCTACCTTGCCTTTATATGGCTCTGGCTTTCTGAACTCCCGAATTTTTGCAGCAAACAAACCCAGATGATGCTTGTCCGTACATGTCAACTCTATTTTTGTTGCTATAGGTGTCTCCGCCTTGATGTTAGGCGGAATGGGCACTATGATATTATGCGAATGTCCAACTTTCATATTGATCCGCTGAGATTGTACACCCGTTTCTGAAGGTCGTGGGTCGGTCTCCACAGCTGCTCGGAAACCAACGCCGACCAAGTAGAGTGGTATAGTAAAGCCCGTCGTCATACCCTGTACCGCGTTGGCAATGAGTGTACGAGTGGTCCCCCACATCTGCCGCTGCTCCTTAATCTCTGCATCCTCTACAGTGACGGCAATTGCGTTCGACTTGGGATGGCTGATTTTCATGTATGGCCTGAGAGGAACATGAGTTGTGCCGAGAGGACCTTTGATGGTAAGACGAGTCGTAGTAGGTGTTAGGGTGACTGAAGGAGGATATTCGACTAATTCCGCGCCGATATGAGAGACATGCTTGGAAAGGGAGGCAGATGTGCTGAAAAAACGGGTTAGCGAACCCAATGGTGGTAGTAGTGGTCGTGGCAGTAGCATTTACTTCAAATCAGAGAATGATTGATGGTACAACTAATGAGATATACCCACGACTTTATTTGTCGTGAGTATTTGTTATCAAAAGTAACATTTAAAGACACTCGAATTACGATAGAGAAGCCCCAATGAGTGTGGGCGCAACACAGACACCGTCTTTTGTGCGAATCTTATGAACACTCTTGGTGACTGGATTAACCCAAGCAGCCTCCTTGGTTTCAAGAGTAACAAACCCTGGTTGGACCGTCTCAAAAATCTTTTTCTTTGGATTAAGCTGGGAAAGAGGAATGGTATCTAACGAAATCAATGGTCAGGCTGTAGTGGCCCGGAGAGTCATTCACTTACTCTCAAACTCAGGCCCTTCAAAATAGACACGTTCACCAGGTTGAGAACCAGGTGGGGGTTGAATGACTTCAATACCACCCTCTTTCCCATCCTTAGATGTAGCCTAAATATGGTTCAACATTCCAAATTGCTGGAGAATGAGAGAAGAACAGACACAAAAAACCATAGCGAAACTCTTTACACCACGCATGTTAGCCGGCTTCAAGTTGCACTGAAAGAATAGATGAGTTCATGTCGTAAAAGTAATTACACGAACAGCCTTACCACAACGACGATTGACTTATCTTGCATTTGATCAATAGGAATATAGTTCACAAGGCTAGACACAACTGTGCGGGGACCAGTTTCTTCACCGAGATCAATTTGCTAAATAATATGTCAGCGAAAACGATATCTGTTACGGTCCTCATACCTCGACGTAAAGGCCGTCTGCGTCCGGATGTTTAACAACTAGCGACGAAGTCAACGAAATTCCATTGACAGGAATAATGTATCCACCATCTACGATACGACCAACTCGAAGGTCGATCATCGAAGGGACAGGTTCCCCTCCAGTCTCCTCTGCCTTTCCTCCCTTGTTCTTCTTTTCTCCTTCCTCTCGACTGTCTTTCTTCTTCTCCTTCTTTTGGACCTTTTCTTGCGATGCTGACTCGGGCGCCGGAACATCAATGATGGCAGGTATAGGTGCGGAAGGGGCTGAGGGAGAAGCAGGAGCAGCAGGGGCAGGGGCAGTAGGAGCAGAGTCAAGAACGGTGGGAGCAGAAACAGAAGCAGAGGGCGTGACCACAGCTTTTTTTTCCTTTTTCTTGAAAGTCTCTTTTCTCCTTTCAACAGCAGGTGCGTCCTCAAAATTGAACTGTATCAAACCAAAAGCTGGTGCAAACGGGGCGGCGGCTGTTCGTATGGACTCTTGATTTTGAATGTGATCAAAATAGCGACTAACGCAGGGTATTGAATGGCACTGGGAGGATTGAAGTTGCGACTTTTATTTGAACTTGGAGTTGGCTCGGGTTTTTAGAAGCAACGCATGGATGACGTACCAGTACGGGATGAAGGTGACCATAGAACACAGCGTCAGCTACAGTAAAATAATTTGTAGCAATATACGTTCTTGGTAGAAGCACGGCATTGAGTTCCTCACAATAAAAAACTCAGATGCAAGCAACTTTGTTTGCAGAAACAAGAAATATACCTTCAGCCGATCCTCAGTTACAATCTCACTGCTCTTTATAATCCAATCAATGACTTCCTTCTGGTCAGTTTCGGTTTCACCAGTAAATTTCTGTCCATCTTCCGATATAGCATTGACCAGATCCTTCACAGGAGATACAAGCCTATTAGTAACATCTGGGAAGAAATGAGAAGACATGGTGCGCTTCTGGATGAATAACGATGATCTGGAAATAATTGATAACACCATGGTCAAAATCAGAACGCACGTGATAGAGCGCGACGCGATCACTTGCTCGAAAAGAATTTCAAACATAGGGGGAAAATATGTGTGCTCAATATAATGACTTGGAAATCGGCGGGAGGGGGAGGTGTTAAGTGAGAAATTTTCTTTTGGGCTAGGAATCTCTGCAGTTTCCTGAATGCCAGTAATATTTATATATACTTGATTAATATTTAAGAACTTGAGTAATATCATCGGTATAAAATTTTTAATAGTGCAGTTGTATCATGTAAGTATAACTGACACGTCTAGTGATTCAGGAGTAAATCACCAGTGATAGTTCTTGAGTCATATATGCTTCTGGACCTTTCAGCCAACACATTCTGAACTCAACAATTGGGTAAATCCTTGTGGACTCGCAACCAAACACACAACAAAGATGACTGGTTCCTGTCCTTTATGTAATTGCTACTATGAACGTCCCCGGACACCCAGTGATTCTAGTTGATGCAACGAGCAAGAGATACAGAAAAATCAATAGGTACTATACACATAAATTAGCCTATTGATAGTAAAGACGGCGACATTTGCATAGGCTTCGTCATTCTAGTCAGCATCGTCTTTTGAGATGTCTTTTGAGTATATCGTCCGGCCTGAAGGAGGGACAGATGAGCCTATGCTTATTAAGTTATGATTATTAGGAGCTAAAGGGGCAGGGACAGGGAAGGGACCACCGGGACCTTGTAGAAAGGCACTACCAGGACCTGTCAAAGGAGGTCTGTAATGTTGAAGGATGGGGCGAGGTGAACGTCGTTTGCTGTCGGAAAACGATCCCGTTTCTGAGATATCATCTGGGTCATCTAGATGTGAAGGAATCATTGAGATACTCGGAGCAGGTGGAATTGTTTGTGAAGAAGGCCCGCCGTTTGACAAGCTGGTAGATGACTTGGATTGCCTTATTCGGGAGCCATCTCCAGGGCCGAATAATCGTCTACTTCTCTCCTTATACTCTTCCCAGGTCTCTGTCAGTTTTACAGGATTATCAATGCTTGCATTTGGAGCAATATGAGGAGCAATGGGAACAACTACTTTCATGCTTTGTCGCTTCCGGACTTGAGGCTGAGGCTGAGGCTTGGGCTGCATTTTGGGCAATGGGCATGGTGCCACTTGTGAGGAAAAGGGTTCAGGATTTGAGAGGTCGGGTGACCTCGAGGGAGGTTCATGTCCATTTTGAGAAAGCTGCATAGCAGGGTCATCCCGGAGAAGGTCTCTCTCACGCTTGTTTCTTGCCGCAAATGCATTGTGCAGTGGCTGAGGCATCGGAACAACAGCTGGGTAAATCGATCAAAGGGATTCTTTTGTATGGTCATTATTTGTCCTCACCATGAAGAAAATTAAAGTCGTGTCGGTTTTCGGCGACGGCGGCTGGGTAGCCCTAAGCCCACAGGAAGCGTTGTGGATAAGTAAACCCACCCAGATCATCATATCGGACCATGTTTCGGTTAAAATATTGTGCACGTCCCTGCCCAAGTGTTGAGAAATGCCGGATGAATTCTTCCTGTGGATACAATTGGTCGGAGGTGCCAGGAACTTGTGAAGGGACAACACATACAGTAGCAATGGAAAGTAGAAACACAGCTTCCCTAGATACATTCATGCTGCCTCCCACGATCCCTAGCAGAAGTACATTAACAAGCATTCGAAGGAGCAAATGTTGAGATAGCGTACCTTCAGCCTGAAGTATATTCTCAATCCGACTGGCAGGCAACAAGGAGTGACCCCGGCGACGTTCACCACTCCTAATTTGCGAGGACTTTTTTGAATGTTGGGCAGGAGCCTCTGCAGGCAGCTCTTGGTGAAGATCAGAATCAGAGTCAAGTTGGTCAATCTCCTCCTCAGCGTCTGGTTCAGATTCCGTAACTGCATCGTCGACGTCGTTGATAGCTAAGGCATCTGTTGTAAAATTGTCAAGAGAAGCACTGTCATTCCCATGCTCCTCGTAGAGAGGGACATGTAGAATGTCTGAGAGCATTGGAGAAACCGAGGGAAGAGAATTGATGCTACTAATATGGGTCACGTTAACCCGACGCGTCTTGACCAATAGCGAGTTCGCATAAATTCGATAAACTATACACAGACTACAAACTTTTTCTAGACACGTTTACAAATTCAATTCTCTTCGACGTTAATCACTTTACTCTTTTCATGGACGCCCTTCTGCAAGGAAATACTCAGCACGCCATTCTGA
>Ga0153924_1000142_pt1 | contig 47069 bp, 43 predicted proteins | sample TSNJ008MetaG_FD_104709 | JGI IMG/M metagenome (GOLD analysis project Ga0153924, IMG submission 104709) | Attine ant fungus gardens microbial communities from New Jersey, USA - TSNJ008 MetaG | ecosystem: Host-associated > Fungi > Mycelium > Unclassified | place: USA: New Jersey, Wharton State...
ACATAAAATCAATAAATTTGCAAGTGTTTTAAGCAATAAAAAAAGCCTTATTTTAAGGCATTTGTAGGGCTTTTGATGTGATTATGTTACCAAAGATTTATGGTGCTAACTTCTAAAGACGGGCATTACTGGAGGATTGGTTATGGGTACTGGTGTGTTCCGTTGTGCTGGTATTATTTTTTTTGCTGCAGGCTGTCATGGAAACGGCCATCAGGCAGCAGAGCATCAGAACGACGCATTTCTTCAAATGTTTCATTGCGCATCTCCTTTTTCATGAATTTTATTTGCGAAAATTACTTTCCGCTCTTCGTTAATGTCTCCATTCCACTTGATTTTATACAGTTCTTATATTATAATCGCACTGGTAAGAAACGGCGGGGTAAAAGAAAGCTGCCGGAAGCCAATGCTTTTTATAACGTTTGCGCTTTCGACAGCGCGAAAGGAATGAATATAAAATGAAAAAATGCGAATTGCTTTATGAAGGAAAAGCAAAAAAGGTTTATACCACGGATGAGCCAGATGTTCTGATCGTGGACTATAAAGACGATGCGACAGCTTTTAATGGCTTGAAGAAAGGCAGCATCACCGGTAAAGGTGCTATTAATAACCGTATGACCAATCATATTTTTAAAATTTTGGAGGAAAATGGGATTCCGACTCATTTGGTAGAGGAACTTAGTGACCGTGAAACCGCAGTGAAGAAGGTGGAGATTATTCCGCTGGAAGTAATTGTGCGCAATGTGGCTGCCGGCAGCTTCTCGAAGAAGCTCGGTATCGAAGAGGGTAGGAAGCTTCTAAGCCCGACGCTGGAATTCAGTTATAAGAATGATGAGTTGGGGGATCCTTTTATTAATGACTATTATGCCCTGGCTTTGGGATTAGCAACCAGAGAAGAACTCGACCGCATTACGGAACTGGTATTTAAGGCAAATGATGTGGTGAAGAAGTATTTTGCAGAATGTGGCATTGAGCTGATTGATTTTAAAGTAGAATTTGGCCGCTTCCATGGGGAAGTCATTCTGGCCGATGAAATTTCACCGGATACCTGCCGCCTGTGGGATATCACTACCCGTGAGAAGCTGGACAAGGATCGTTTTCGTCGGGATATGGGCAATGTAGAGGATGCATATCACGAAGTGTTTAAGCGGATTGGATTGGAATAGGAGGATATATGACAGACCGTTACCAAAGTCCCTTGTCAGAGCGTTACGCAAGCAAGGAAATGCAGTATATTTTTTCGCCGGATAAGAAATTCCGCACCTGGCGTCGTCTGTGGATTGCCCTGGCAGAAGCAGAGCAGGAGCTGGGTCTGCCGATTACCGATGAGCAGATCGCAGAGTTAAAGGCGCATCAGGATGATATTAATTACGATGTGGCAAAGGCCCGTGAGAAGGAAGTACGCCACGACGTTATGTCTCACGTGTATGCCTACGGTGTACAGTGTCCGCAGGCAAAGGGCATTATCCACCTGGGAGCCACGTCCTGTTATGTGGGGGACAATACGGATTTGATTATCATGACGGAAGCCCTGGAGTTAGTGAAGAAGAAGCTGGTGAACGTAATTGCGAAGCTGGCGGCTTTTGCAGAAGCGTATAAGGCAATGCCGACTTTAGGATTTACGCATTTTCAGCCGGCACAGCCGACCACGGTCGGTAAGCGCGCTTCTCTCTGGCTGATGGAACTGAAGCTGGATTATGATGACCTCTGCTATATATTGGACAGCATGCGGCTGTTAGGGTCTAAGGGGACTACCGGTACACAGGCCAGTTTCCTAGAACTCTTTGACGGAGACCATGAGAAGTCCAAAGAAGTAGACCGCCTGATTGCGGAGAAGATGGGATTTTTGGGATGTTATCCGGTATCGGGACAGACCTATTCCCGCAAGGTCGACAGCCGTGTGTTGAACGTGCTGGCAGGAATTGCACAAAGCGCTCATAAGTTCTCCAATGATATTCGGCTGCTGCAGCATTTAAAGGAGATTGAAGAGCCCTTTGAGAAGAGCCAGATCGGTTCTTCCGCGATGGCATATAAGCGCAACCCCATGCGCAGCGAGCGAATTGCGTCGCTGGCCAATTATGTGATGGCGGATGCGATGAACCCGATGCTGGTGTCTTCTACCCAGTGGTTTGAGAGAACCCTGGATGATTCGGCGAATAAGCGTCTGAGTGTACCGGAGGCATTTCTGGCGATTGATGGAATTTTGGATCTGTATTTAAATGTGGTGGATGGCCTGGTGGTGTATCCGAAGGTGATTGAGAAGCGCCTGATGGCAGAGCTTCCTTTTATGGCTACGGAAAACATTATGATGGATGCGGTGAAGGCCGGCGGTGACCGGCAGGAGCTGCATGAGCGGATCCGCGCCTTGTCTATGGAAGCCGGCAGGAATGTGAAGGAAAAGGGTCTGGATAATAATCTTCTGGAACTGATTGCGGCGGATCCTGCCTTTAACCTGAGTCTGCAGGACTTACTGTCCGCCATGGAGCCTTCCCGTTATACGGGCCGTGCCAAGCAGCAGACGGAGGATTTCCTTAGCGAGGTGATCGCACCGATTCTTAAAGAAAATGAAGAACTGCTGGGATTGACAGCCGAAATTAAAGTATGAGTAGATAGAAAGCAAGCCTGCCGAAAGGGCAGGCTTGTACGTTCATAGGTGAAAGGATAAGAGTATGATTCAGGAGATTGCGCCCCATCAATTTGATAATGAGTTTAGCCATCGGAGAGAACCGGAGACAGAAGATCTGGTTCTTTGTTACAGGGCGGGAGAAGCACTGATCCGGGAAGAGGGGCCGGAGTTCTTTTTCCCTACGGTAGGAGAACTGGGGGCGGTTGATCCAAGGAAGACGGAAGCGTTGATTTATTTATTTGCAGTCGATGGGCAGTCGTACTTCCTGTTACAGGATCCGGTGGAGCTGGCGGGCTACCGCTATGTTTCGATTATGGATTTTCGGGAGAGGCAGCCTGAATGGCGCAGCTTTGCAGGGATTACCGGCAGCCAGCTGTATCGGTGGATTCTGGATAACCGGTATTGTGGGCGCTGTGGGGCAGAAATGGAGTTTAGTGACCATGAGCGTGCTTTTTGTTGTGCCGGCTGCGATAATACGGTTTATCCGAAGATTTCTCCGGCAGTAATCGTGGCCGTTACGGATGGAGACCGTATTCTGATGTCCCGTTACGCGGGAGGGAATTACCGGCGTTATGCATTGCTGGCAGGGTTTGCGGAGATCGGCGAGACGTTGGAAGAAACCGTGAAGCGGGAAGTGATGGAAGAGGTTGGGCTTAAGGTGCGGAATATCCGGTATTTTGGGTGCCAGCCCTGGTCTTTTTCCGATTCGCTTCTGGTGGGCTTTACAGCGGAGCTGGACGGTAGTGACGCAATTACGCGGGACGAGACGGAACTGGCAGAGGCATGTTGGTTTGACAGGGGAAATATTCCGGAGACATCCAGTTTGATTAGTCTGACGAGTACGATGATTGAGGCGTTTCGGAGCTGCGAGTATTAAACAAGGAGAGTGACGATGAGTATTGGTTCATTGTTTGTGATTGCACTTGCTCTGTCCATGGATGCTTTTGCGGTGTCAATCTGTAAGGGTTTGTCCTTGCGGAAGATGGAGTGGAAGTATGCACTTCTGGCGGGAGTGTATTTTGGAGGGTTTCAGGCATTAATGCCATTGCTGGGATATTTTCTTGGAGTACAGTTTCAGGACAAGATTGTGAGCCTTGACCATTGGATCGCTTTTATCCTTTTGTTGATTATCGGAATTAATATGATCCGGGAGTCCCGTGAAGAGACAGAAGCACTGGATCCTTCCTTTGATGTAAGGAATATGCTGCTGCTGGCGTTGGCCACCAGCATTGACGCTTTGGCAGTGGGTGTAACTTTTGCCTTCCTGAATGTTAGCATTGTGCCGGCTGTGGCTTTCATCGGATGTATTACTTTCGTCTTTGGCGTGGCTGGTATTAAGATTGGCAATGTGTTTGGATCCCGTTTTAAATCGAAAGCGGAGTTGGCAGGCGGTATTATCTTAATTTTAATGGGGTTAAAAATTCTGCTGGAGCATTTAGAGATTCTTTGATTTCATCATAAAGCGTTAAAAAGACAAATAATTTAAAGTAATTATAATAATTTAATAAATAAAATAAAAACTAGAAGAAAATGATTGACAAAATACCGGTCATGGAGTATGATAATCTTAACAAAAGAAAACAAGAAAAAGTCATGACAAATTGTTTTCAAATGCTGCAGCAAAAATTTTACAGAAATGGAGGTACGGGCCACCTAAAAAGTAAGCGCCGTCTGGCTTAGGTTACCAGACACAGAATCAAATTCTATATAGATGATTCCAGAGTACCTTATACGTAAAGTGGTGAGATGCAAAATGTTTCTATAAGCTTTAGGAAGTAGTTTTTATAAGTTTGTATTATGCAACATCCATCCGGATAGATGAGAACGAAAAGAGAATTACGATAAGGAAAATGGAAGGACAACTGAATAGCGGATCGAATGAAATTTAAGAAAAGAGGTGTAAATCCATTGGACAATGAATTTTAAAGGCGGGTACTGATCGCAAGATATCGGTACCCGCTTTTGGTATGTTTAATGGAGTATATCACATTTCTTCTGCAAGAAGAAGTTGACTGTGCAGCATAAATTGGATACAATATCATAAAACAATTCGTAAATCCTGTCGGGACGGATGCAGGCGGGGGAGGAACTGGCTCAGGAATGGATTGCGGAAAGGATGGCAGTTTCCCGCATGCCGGCCCAAGCAGCCCTGCATATACCGGAGCTGAAGGGGCTGTTGGGATATAGAAAGGAAACTAATCATGAATAGCCTTAAACCAATTAAACTGCTGCCGGCCAGAGAGCGGGTGGCTTCCGCCCTTCGAAAGGCGATCTTGTCCAAGGAACTGCAGGCCGGCGAAGTGATTACACTGGAAGGAATTGCCGGCCTGCTGGAAGTATCCAATACGCCGGTGAGAGAGGCCTTTCAGATTCTGAGCCGGGAGGGACTGCTTAAGCAACGTCCCAATAAGGGTGTGGAGGTTCTGGGGATCAGCTCGAAGTTTATTCACGACCATTTTGATACCCGTGCCATTTTAGAGAGTGCCTGTGCGGCATCCGCCTGCCGGAATAATGCGGATCTGTCGGAGATCGAAGACGCTCATTACAAATCCAGACAAGCATTGGGCATGGGGGATTTTTCCTTCTATTCCAATTACAATCAGGCATTTCATTTTGCTATCTGGAGAGCGGCAGGGAATGAAAAGATCCAGGCTTTGCTGTCTGAGATGTGGAATGGACTTTCTATGGGGCATGAGGTGACAGAGGAAGAATATTCCCAGATCTCAATTGCAGAGCATGAACAGATTCTGCAGGCAATGCTGGCAAGGGAAGAGGAACAGGTGAGAGAGCGGATGTACGCTCATATCGTACGGAGCATGGAAAATATCCTGACACATTTTGCTTAATTCCTTTTGCTGTGATACGCCTTGGCGTGCACTTCCAAATACAAATAGACAGAAAAGATTTAAAAAAAAATGCTATTGTGTATCAAAAACTTGCATTATGTCTTTTGGAGTGATATAATAAAGGAGATCCAATAGGATATTCTGCAGTTCATCGAAAGGAAGTGAGTATATGATTGAAAAGGCGACAAAAATCGTTTCAAAAAGTAATCGGGCAGTTTATATTCATGCGGTACCAGGGCATTTTGCCACGTCCCACGCCCACTCCAATTACTACATTGATGTTACACAGGCAAAGCTTAGCCACCAGATGGCACGTGAAGCGGCCATTACGCTGGCCGCAGACTATGATTATATGAAAGTACTGGATACGATTGTATCATTGGACGGCAGCCAGGTAATCAGTGCCTTTTTGGCCAGACACCTTACGAGAAATGAGCGTTTTGTTATTAATAATCAGAAAAATATTTACGTGGTTTCACCTGAGCACAATGTCTCCGGACAGTTGATTTTCCGTGATAATACGCAGCCTATGATACGGGATAAAAATGTACTGTTAATGTTTGACGCGATTGCCTCCGGACAGTCGGCATCACGGGCGCTCGAGTGTATGGAGTATTATGGCGGCAGGGTCGTGGGTATAGCGGCAATCTTCTCCAGGTTCGATGAATTGGACGGAATCCGTGTTTCCCATCTATTTGGACAGGCGGATATTCCGGCTTACCAGGCATTGGATTATCATGAATGCCCTCAGTGTAAGGAAGGCATAAAGCTGGATGCATTGGCAAACAGCCATGGATACTCTATTTTATAACATATAGTGATTGATAATGTGTAACATTGTCAATTAAAGACAGGAAGGCGAAAGACGGCCATATCACAGGCCGTCTTTCTTGTTTCATATAAAAGAGTTACTATTTCCCCTTTTCCAGCAATTCCTGCAGCTCCTCCGGTTCAAACCAGTAGCTGGTGTTGCAGAAGTCGCAGTGGGTCTCTACCGGCTGGTATTCTTGGATCAGTTCGGTCAGATCCGCTTCGCCCAGTGTTAGAATTGCGCGTGCTATTTTTTTTTTGCTGCAGTCACATTGGAAACGCACGGGAGCCGTCTCCAGGATTTCCAGGTTGAACTCACCCAGAATCAATTCCAGAATCTGCTCCGGATTCATGCCGGCATCCAGCATGGAGGTGACGGAGATAATTTCGCCGATCTTTCTCTCCAGATGGGAGATGGTTTCCTCACTGACATCGGGCATCAGCTGGAGAATAAAACCGCCGGCCTGCTTAACGGTATTGTTTTTATTCATTAGTACCCCGAGGCCTACCGAGGATGGTGTCTGTTCGGAGGCGGCGAAGTAGTAGGTCAGATCTTCGGCAATCTCACTGGTCACCAGGATCGAGGTGCCCACATAGGGTTCCCGGAGACCAATATCACGGGTAATCGTCAGCAAGCCGATACCAAGGGCCTTGGCCACGTCCAGCTTACCCTGGGCGTTGGCCGGAATCAGAACCTCCGGTTCGTGGGCGAAGCCTTTCACATTTCCATGGGAATCGGCAATAACCGTCAGCCCTTTGATAGGGCCATCTCCCTGGATTTTCAGTGTCAGGGTGTCCTGATCCCCCTTCATCATGCTCCCCATCATAGCGCCGGCGCTCAGCAGGCGTCCCAGGGCAGCGGTGGCTACAGGGCTGGTGTTATGGCGGCTGCGCGCCTCTTCTACAGAGTCTCTCATGGTAACGGCAAAGGCGCGAATCTGCCCTTCGGCAGCTATCGCACGTATCATATAGTCGTTCATTTTCCATTCTCCCTTGCAATGATATATATTCTGGCCGTGTCCTGGCCGGGGGCCTGCCTGGTCCCTTCGCCAAAGGCAGTCAGATAGGTTAGACCGGCTTCCTCAAGAGCGCAGCGGATTTCTTTCAGTGAATAAGCCCGCTGTCGGTGCAGTTCTTCGATCCTGGAGTAGAGACCGTCTTCTTCCTCCAGAAAAAAGGTGATCCGATGCTCGTTAATCCGGCTGTCCTCATCATAGCAGTTTTCCCAGATCATCGTGTCTCCATCCGCGGTTTCTACAATGGGAACCTGACGGAGGGGATCACGGTAGGCTGCCGCCGTATTAAAGTCAAAGAGTAAGATCCCCTTTGGATCCAGATAGTTGTTCGCCAGGCGGAATACCTGTACCAGCGCCGCATAATCCAGGATATAATTCAAGGAATCGCAGATACTATAGATAGCGGCTACGGTGCCGTATAACTCAAAGGACTGCATGTCCTGGCAGAGGTAAAGAATATCCAGGCCGGATTCTGCCCTCTTGTCCATCGCCTCAGCCAGCATGTTTTCGGAACTGTCAATGCCGATCATGTCGTAACCTCTGGCCGCCATCTGTTCCGTCATGGTGCCGGTACCGCAGCCAAGCTCTAAGAGCAGGCCGCCGGCAATGCCATGCTCCTGCAAAAGCTCCGCCAGAAAGGCCGCCCATTCCTCATAGGGGACATTGTTCATAAATTGATCGTAAACGGCAGCAAAGCCGGTATATGCATCCATAAAAAGAGCTCCTTATTATTGGCCGGATGGCGATTAATTATTCTTTTGAAAATTTTTCAAAAGGTATGTATATTATTCCCATGTATGGCCATAATACAATTAGACCAAAGAAAAAAATAAATACTTATCCTCCCCTTTATTATCTCCCTTGTGTGCCGGCCAGGCCCAGGGGAGATATGTTTTTTTGATCAGGAAGATTAAACTTTATTTTACAAGGTTTTCCATATTTTGTATAGGGGGAGTTAAAAGGGAATATGAAAAAAATATTATAAAATAAAGATATGCAAAAATAGAATTGACAAATACACAAGAAAATGTTAAATTATTAACGAATTAGATGTTGTTTTTAACAAAAGGAGGTTATTATTTTATGAAAGCTTATGCAATGCTTAAGATGGGTGAAACCGGTTGGATTGAGAAGCCTACTCCGGAGTATGGTCCGAATGATGCGATCGTCCGCCCGATTGCGATCGCCCCCTGTACATCTGATGTACATACGGTGTGGGAAGGTGCCATCGGCGAACGTCACAATATGATACTGGGACATGAGTCAGTCGGCGAAGTAGTAGAGGTAGGCGCACTGGTAAGAGATTTTAAGCCGGGCGACCGTGTAATTGTACCGGCAATTACACCTGACTGGAATTCTTTAGAAGCGCAGGCGGGATTCTCCATGCACTCCGGCGGAATGCTGGGAGGATGGAAATTCTCGAACTTTAAGGATGGTGTTTTTGCGGAGTACTTCCATGTAAATGATGCAGATGGCAATCTGGCACTGTTACCGGATGGTATTGATCCGGCAGATGCTACGATGCTAAGTGATATGGTACCTACCGGTTTTCATGCGGCAGAATTGGCGGACGTGCAGTACGGCGATCGTGTAGCCGTTATCGGAATTGGCCCGGTTGGACTGATGTGCGTAGCGGCAGCAGCTCTGCGCGGCGCGTCTTATATTTATGCGGTAGGTTCTCGTCCGAACTGCATTCAAATCGCGAAGGAATATGGCGCAACGAATATTGTTAACTATAAAGAAGGGCCGATTGATCAGCAGATTCTGGGGCTGACTGGCGGCAAGGGCGTGGACAAGGTGCTGATTGCCGGTGGCGATAACGATACCTTTATTGAGGCGGTTAAGATGCTGAAGCCCGGCGGATGCATCGGCAATGTAAATTATCTGGGTGAAGGCGAATTTGTACGGATTCCTAGAGCGGAATGGGGCGTGGGAATGGGTCACAAGACTATTAAAGCGGGCCTGATGCCCGGCGGCAGACTCCGCATGGAGAAGCTGGTCAGCCTGTTGGAGACCGGACGTCTGGATACTTCCAAGCTGTTAACACATCGCTTTGAAGGTTTTGATAAGATTGAGGAAGCTCTGATGTTGATGAAGGAGAAGCCGAGGGATATGATTAAGCCAGTGGTTGTAATGAAATAAGTGCAGATATGTTCCCCGCCGGAAGATTTGACTTCCCGCGGGGAATTGGCGTACTCGCTGGAAATATCCCTTGACAAAACCTCCTCCCCCTCGTATAGTAAAAGAATGTATAAGAATCACAGGCAGTGACGAAGAGGAGTACATCCCTTTCCCTGGCAGAGAGGACAGTTCAGCGGCTGGAAGACTGTCTCAGAAGGAGTGGATGGAAGGTAGCTTCTGAGCCGATGTGCGGAACCGAATTTCTCAGTAAGCACATCCGTCTTACCCTCGTTACGGGTCCCGAGACCAAATGAAGGTGGTACCGCGGTAATATCCGCCCTTTGCAATAGCAGAGGGTGTTTTTTATTTCTACCATTAAATAAGGAGAACCATTCAATCATGGCAAAAGAATTGGAAAAGAATTATAACCCACAGGAGATCGAAACCAGGATCTATGAGAAATGGCTAAGCAAGAAATATTTTGCGGCGAAGGTAAATAAAGAGAAGAAGCCCTTCACGATCGTGATGCCGCCGCCGAACATCACCGGTCAGCTCCACATGGGGCATGCGCTGGATAATACATTGCAGGATATCCTGATCCGGTTTAAGCGGATGCAGGGCTATGAAGCTCTTTGGCAGCCAGGGACGGATCACGCCAGCATTGCAACAGAGGTCAAGATTATTGAGAAGCTGAAGGAACAGGGCATTGATAAAGAAGAGCTGGGACGGGAAGGATTCTTAGAAAAGGCATGGGAGTGGAAGGCAGAATACGGCGACCGGATTGTGTCCCAGCTGAAGAGGATGGGCTCCTCTGCCGACTGGGACCGGGAGCGATTTACCATGGATGATGGCTGCTCCGAGGCGGTGCGGGAGGTCTTTATTAAGCTCTATGAAAAGGGCTATATATATAAGGGATCCCGCATTATCAACTGGTGCCCTGTTTGCCAGACCTCTATCTCTGACGCGGAGGTAGAGCATGAGGAGCAGGGCGGCCATTTCTGGCATATCAAGTACCCCATCGTGGGAGAAGAGGGCTTTGTAGAGATTGCCACTACCCGTCCGGAGACCATGCTGGGTGATACGGCTGTGGCTGTGAACCCGGAGGATGAGCGCTATACCGGCCTGGTGGGCAAGATGTTAGAGCTGCCGCTGACCGGACGCCAGATTCCAGTGATTGCCGATGCGTATGTAGATAAGGAATTCGGGACAGGCTGCGTGAAGATTACACCGGCCCATGACCCGAATGACTTCGAAGTCGGCAAGCGCCACAATCTGCAGGAGACCAACATCATGAAGGATGATGCCACGATCAATGAAAACGGCGGAAAATACTGTGGCATGGACCGCTACGAAGCCCGCAAGCAGATCGTAGAGGAACTGAAAGCACTGGGTCTGCTGGTAAAGGTTGAGGAGCATGTCCATAACGTTGGTACCCATGACCGCTGTAAGACCACTGTCGAACCGCTGGTCAAGCAGCAGTGGTTTGTGCGGATGGAAGAGCTCGCGAAGCCGGCGATCCATGCTCTGCGTACCGGTGAGCTGAAGATTGTACCGGAGCGTTTTGATAAGATTTATCTGCATTGGCTGGAAAATATCCGCGACTGGTGCATTTCCCGCCAGCTTTGGTGGGGACACCGGATTCCTGCCTATTACTGCGATGCGTGCGGCAAATTTGTGGTAGCCCGGGAAATGCCTGAGGTCTGCCCCCACTGTGCCGCTGCCCATATGACGCAGGATCCCGATACGCTGGACACCTGGTTCAGCTCTGCCCTGTGGCCCTTCTCTACGTTGGGATGGCCGGAGAAGACGGAGGATTTGGAATACTTCTATCCGACCGATGTCCTGGTAACCGGTTATGATATTATCTTCTTCTGGGTAATCCGGATGGTATTCTCCGGATTTGAGCAGACCGGTAAAAGCCCTTTCCACACGGTCCTGATTCACGGGCTGATACGGGATTCCCAGGGACGTAAGATGAGTAAGTCCTTAGGCAACGGCATTGATCCGCTGGAGGTTATTGACAAGTACGGTGCCGATGCATTGCGCATGACCCTGGTGACCGGAAACGCGCCGGGTAATGATATGCGTTTCTACTGGGAGCGCGTGGAGTCCAGCCGAAACTTCGCGAATAAGGTATGGAATGCCTCCCGTTTCATTATGATGAACATGGAGGGTGTAGATGCGAGTGGTGTGACGGCAGAGGCGCTGACCGATGCTGACCGCTGGATTCTGAGCCGGGTTAACCGCCTGGCGAAGGATGTTACGGAAAATATGGAGAAATACGAGTTGGGAATTGCCCTGCAAAAGGTCTATGACTTTATCTGGGAGGAATTCTGCGACTGGTATATTGAAATGGTAAAACCCCGTTTCCACGGAGAAGATGCCGGCAGTAAGGCAGCCGCTGCCTGGACGCTGAAGACAGTGCTGATCCATACATTGAAACTGCTGCATCCTTATATGCCGTTCCTGACAGAGGAGATCTTCTGTAATCTGCAGGAGGAAGAGGAGTCCATTATGATTTCCGGCTGGCCCGCTTATCGGGAGGACTGGAATTTCCCGGGGGAAGAGACCAGGGTGGAAACAATTAAGGAAGCAGTACGGGTAATCCGAAATATCCGTGCTTCCATGAATGTACCGCCTAGTAAGAAAGCCATGGTTTATGTGGTTTCCGAAAAAACGGCCGTTCGTGAGACCTTTGAGAAGAGCAAGAATTTCTTCGCTGCCTTGGCTTTCGCCGGTGAGGTATTGATTCAGACGGATAAATCAGGAATTGCCGAAGATGCGGTGTCGGCAGTGACCGCAGATGCCGTATTTTATCTGCCCTTTGCGGAGCTGATAGATATTTCGAAGGAGATTGAGCGTTTGGAGAAAGAAGAGCAGCGTTTAAAAGGCGAGCTGGCTCGTGTAAATGGTATGCTAAACAACGAGAAGTTTGTCAGCAAGGCTCCCGAAGCCAAGATTCAGGAGGAACGGGAGAAGCTTACGAAGTATGCCCAGATGATGGAGCAGGTGCAGGAGCGGTTATCACAGTTGCAGTAAATCAGTCATAAGGAGATCGCAATGAAGAAATTAATTTCCTGGAATGTAAATGGCCTGCGGGCCTGTGTAACCAAGGGATTTATGGAGTATTTCCAAGAGGCGGATGCCGATATTTTCTGCATTCAGGAGAGTAAGCTTCAAGAGGGACAGATCAATCTGTCCCTCCCAGGTTATTACCAATACTGGAATTACGCAGAAAAAAAGGGGTATTCCGGCACGGCGGTTTTTAGCAAAGAGGAGCCGCTATCCGTAGCCTATGGGATGGGGATAGTGGAACACGACCACGAAGGGCGTGTGATTACACTGGAATTTCCAGAGTTCTTCTTTATAACCTGCTACACACCCAATTCTCAGGAGGGGCTGGCAAGACTTCCCTATCGTATGGATTGGGAAGATGCTTTTCGTTTATACCTGAAGAAACTGGAAGAGAGCAAGCCCGTAGTCTTCTGTGGGGATCTAAATGTAGCACATCAGGAGATCGATCTGAAGAATCCAAAGACGAATCGGAAGAACGCCGGGTTCTCCGATGAGGAGCGGGCAAAATTTACGGAGCTTTTGGAGGCAGGCTTTGTGGATACCTTCCGGTTTTTCTATCCCGATCGGAAGGACGCCTATTCCTGGTGGTCTTATCGCTTTAATGCCCGCCGGAACAATGCCGGATGGCGGATTGACTATTTCTGTGTATCTGAATGCCTGAAGGAACGGTTAGCATCGGCAGTCATTCATTCGGAGGTGTTGGGATCGGATCATTGCCCGGTGGAGCTGTGTTTGGAATAGGAGTTAGGATGAAACAAATCATGCAAAAGGCAGGTCTTAGCAGTACGGCACTGAAAATTATCGCAATTACGACGATGTTGGTTGACCATATTGCGGCGACGCAGGGTATCAGCGGCTCTGGTTATACGATTATGCGTGGGATCGGGCGTCTGGCTTTTCCGATTTTTTGTTTTTTAATCGCAGAAGGTGCCGTTCATACGAGAGACATCAGGAAATATGCATTGCGGCTGGGAATTTTCGCGCTGATTTCGGAAATTCCTTATGATCTGGCCTTTAAGCAGACGATCAGGTATCCGCAGCGCCAGAATGTGTTTTTTACGCTGTTTCTGGGACTGGTGGTAGTAGCTTTCTTCCAATGGGCCAAGGAAAAGCTCACACGGCTGGTGATCTGGACCGCTGCAGCCACAGCGGCAATGTGGGGGGCGGAATGGCTCCATTCCGATTACGGGTATGCAGGGGTTATGTTAATCTTACTGTTCTATTTGCTGCGTCCGCTGCCCTGGTGGAAATATCCGGTCATAGCCGGTGTGATGGCCTTCTCCTGGCACAGTGGCCTGCAGCTCTATGCCCTGCTGGCATTTCCGCTGCTCTGGCTGTATAGCGGAGCGAAGGGAAGAGGGCTTAATAAGTACGTTTTCTATGCTTTTTATCCGGGACATCTCCTGATTCTATGGTTCCTTCAGATCGCGCAAACAAGTTAAGAAACCGTTAAAAATATACCTCATGTATGAAGGGAATCGATAGAAGATTTGAAAATTTTGTATTGGAAATTTTCCCGAAACGATAGTATGATGAAACCAACATCAAACAAGCATTATGCACGACGGAAAAGAAGAATAACAGAAGAAAAATAAAGTAGAAACAGAAAAGGAGATCAGAGTATGAGACAGCAAGTAAAACCTGTAGTAATCGGAACTGTTGGCGCCGGATATGCGGCATATCTTCATGGAAACGGCTATGAGAAGGTAAGCGGAGTACCGGTACGCCTGAAGACAATCTGTGATGTTAAGCTGGAGCTGGCAGAGAAGGTTAAAGCGCGTTATGGATACGAGGAAGCAGTCGCAGAGTATGACCTTATGCTGGCAGATCCTGAGATTGAAGTAATTGATATCGTAACTCCTCCGTTCCTGCACTGCGATATGGCTATTAAGGCTCTGAAAGCAGGCAAGCATGTGATTTGTGAGAAGCCTCTGACGGGTTATTTTGGACAGCGAGGGGAAGAGAATGTGGGTAAGACGACTCCGAAGTCCAAGATGTTTGAGGAAGTAATGCGGACGATGGATGAGCTGAAGAGCGTGGTAGATACCTGCGGTAAGAAATTCCTCTATGCAGAGAACTTCGTATATGCAACTCCGGTTCAGAAGGCGGCAGAGATTATCCGTGCTAAGAAGAGCAAAGTGCTGTTCATGAAGGGGGAAGAGAGCCTGAAGGGCTCCAGTTCTCCTCTGGCGGGTAAGTGGAATGGAACCGGCGGCGGCACACTGATCCGTACCGGCTGCCATCCTCTGTCCGGTATGCTGTGGCTGAAGCGGCAGGAAGCACAGGCTCGCGGCGAGGAGATCACGGTTAAGAGCGTAATCGCTGACACCGGTGTGGCAACAGCTTGCCTGACGGAGCAGGAGCACCGTCACATTTCCGCCAGGCCGGAAGATGTAGAAGACTTCGGTATTATTACGATCACCTTCTCCGACGGTACCAAGTGTGTTACGATAGCATCCGATACCGTTCTGGGCGGAACCAAGAACTATATTGAAGTATACAGCAATGACAGTGCGCTGATGTGCAATATCACGCCTACGGATATCCTGAATACCTACTTCCTGGATGAAGATGGTCTGGAGGATGTATATATCTCCGAGATGCTGCCGGCGAAGCAGGGTTGGAATAAGTCCTTCGTATCGGATGAGATTATCCGTGGATACATGGGAGAGCTTCAGGACTTCGTAGAGACGATTGCTTACGATAAGGCTCCTTCCTCTGATTTTGCACTGGCTTACGAGACCATGAAGGTAATGTATGCAGCATACCAGTCTGCAGAAGAAGGAAGAAAAATTAATTTCTAGTCAGGGCCCTATTTCTGACTACATCAGGAGTGATGCAGCCCTCGCAGAGAAATCTGCGGGGGCTGTTTCTCAGTGCGCCCTGCCGGACAGCACACTAATGTGGGGTGCACTAGGCAGATTTGATTCTCCGCGGATGGCGGGATCGCTCAAAATGTCTCTGCAGGCTGCCGGGGATATGGGTTAGTTTTACCACTGCCGCCACCAGCTCCACTAAGGCTAGTCCCGCAACAAGGTCCAGCAGGTAATGCTGCTTGGTTACCTGGGTGGAAATGAAGATGATGATCGCGGACACCAGGCAGAAGCGGCGGTACCATCGGGGCACATCCTGACGGCCTCGGACGCCCATGTGGCAGATCCAGCTGGTATAGCAGTGCATGGAGGGCAGCAGATTGGCAGGCGGGTCTGCCTTATACAAATCGAGCAGAAGGCGGCTGAAGATATCCGTACCCTCTACCACCGGCCGTTCTATGGTAGTCGGCAGTGCCAGAAAAACTACTCCTGCAATTATATGGGAAATGAGCGTGACGGCAAAAATTCGGTAAAAGGATTTGGAATCCAGCGTGGCCATGTAGAGGTAAAAGGTCAGCCAGAAAAAATAGCTAAGAAAATAAGGAACAATAAAAGCAGGTATCACCGGAACGGTCCGGTCCAGGGCCGTGGTAAAGTCATAGTGAGGCCAGTTGAATGCCAGGGACATGGGAATATAGTATACTCCCAGATGGAACAATAGGATCAGAACCAGGGGAATATATCGGGAACGAGGGATTTTGTGCAAAATAGTTGTCTTCATTGTGTACATCCTTATTTGGTAAACTGATCTATCCGATGAATCTGGATTTTTGAGACTATCTGAATATATCATAAACAGCGGTTCAAATTCAATAGTTTCGGTTGAATTCATCGAAGCTTTTCGTTATACTTGAAAAGAATATACTAAAGCATTCGTGAAAAGGAGTTCTCATGAAGATTAAGTTAGTGGCGACGGATCTGGACGGTACTCTGATTCCGACAGGCCGATCCACGCCAGAAATTGTATTAGATACACTGGAAGAGGTAATGGAACAGGGGATTTATGTAGTCCCGGCTACGGGGCGCACACTTTCGGGAATCCCTTCGGAGATTTTATCTTTGGCAGGGCTTCGTTATGTTATTTCTTCCAATGGAGCTGTCATTACGGACGTGCAAACGGGACAGCGGGTATATGAGCGGTTGATTCCGCCGGCAGAAGCAGCCGCGCTTTTGCGTCGGTTATATACCTATGACGCGTACGCCTGTGCCTATATTGAGAACCAACCTTTTAACTGGCGGACGCTTCCGGGATTTTTACGCCGATATTACCGGAACATTGCTTTCTTCCAACAGAATCCAAGGTATGATCTGGCGGCTTATATTGAAGAAAACGCCCTGCATGTGGAGAAAATTTTTGTAGCGGTGGCCAGTCAGGAGGAGAAAGTGCTTCTTCGCGGTGAAATGAGGCAGTTCTCCGGTCTCCAGCTAACCAGCACCTCTGCCTGGAACCTGGAGTTTACCTATAGAGACGCCGATAAGGGAAATGCCCTTGCCTGGCTGGGGAAGAGCCTTAATATTCTGCCGGAAGAGATTCTGGCAATGGGAGATAACGAGAATGACCATACGATGCTGCGTCTGGCAGGCATTGCCGTGACCCCCTCGAATGGTACGGATGCAACCAGAGAGATTGCCGATACGGTGATTCCTTCCTGCGACCACTGCGGGACGGCTTCCTATCTTCGGGAGCATCTTTTAAAGGGAGGAAAATAAAGACAAAAAATTATAAAACCATAGTTGACATAACAGATCAACTATGGTAGAATATCCTTAACAAGAATAATTATCATTATTCATAAATGTAAAAGAGGAAAAGGAGACCAGATTGATGAAGAAATTTGTATGTCAGGTATGTGGTTATGTACATGAAGGTGAGGCAGCTCCGGAGAAATGTCCCCAGTGCGGCGTTCCCGCTGACAAGTTCACCGAGCAGTCAGAAGAGAGAAGCTGGGCAGCTGAGCATGTGGTAGGTGCTGCGCAGGGATCCAGTGAAGATATTATGGAGGATCTGAGAGCCAACTTCAACGGAGAATGTACGGAGGTTGGGATGTATCTGGCAATGGCCAGAGTGGCTCACAGGGAGGGCTATCCGGAGATTGGCCTGTACTGGGAGAAGGCCGCCTATGAGGAAGCAGAGCATGCGGCGAAGTTCGCGGAATTGCTGGGCGAAGTGCTGACCGACAGCACGAAGAAGAATCTGGAAATGAGAATCGACGCGGAGAACGGCGCTACTGCCGGTAAGTTTGACCTGGCGAAGCGAGCAAAGGCAGCGAACCTGGATGCAATCCATGACACCGTTCACGAGATGGCCAGAGATGAAGCAAGACATGGAAAGGCTTTTGAAGGACTGCATAAGAGATATTTTCGTTAAGTGATTCGCATGGGAGAGAAGCACGTTCCAGGAGATGTTCTTTATAATGTCTCCTGGAACTTCTTATAACCTAACGAAACTTTACATTAAATTTTCAAATTACTCTTGCCTTTTTTAAAGAGCCGTGCTATTCTTAATGGGAAATAAGGGAGTAGTCAGCGCAGGACGCGATGAAGCCAACATCATGGAAAAGAAATTTCCTGGCTTTGTATTAAATGACGAGACTTATCTGACAGGCGCAGATGGGTCTTTTTTCTTTTTTCAGAGAGAATGCGGTCTGCTGTGTCAGGCAAATGAATTACATCCCTGTTCCGGGGAATTCTAACAGAGTCAAGAGACATGTTAGCTTTTCGGAGATACAGGGCAAAAATGGGGCGGGAGGTTTTGCAGATGAAAGAGTACTTGTCAGAGGTTTCAACCGTATTTAGTGAACAGAACACTACGGAAGCTGGTCTGACCGGCGAGCAGGCAGCGAAACGCCTTCAGGAAACAGGGCCAAATAAGCTGGCAGAGGGAAAGGCCGTATCGGTGGTACAGCGGTTTCTGAAACAGATGGCTGATCCGATGATCCTGATCCTGATCGCAGCGGCGCTTGTATCCGGGATTACGGCGGCCTATTCCGGCGAGTCCTTTGCGGATGTCATTATTATCATGGCAGTGGTTCTTATTAATGCCGTATTGGGAGTCGTGCAGGAGAGCAAAGCGGAGAAGGCGATTGCCGCGCTGCAGGAGATCGCGGCGGCCACCTCTAAGGTACTGCGCAACGGTCATCCGATGTCGCTAAAGAGTGAGGAGCTGGTGCCGGGTGATGTCATTATCCTGGAGGCCGGTGATGCTGTTCCGGCGGATGCGCGTATTTTTGAATCGGCTAGCATGAAGATTGAAGAGGCGGCGCTGACCGGCGAATCAGAGCCGGTAAATAAGATGATCCAGGTACTGCAGCTGGGTGCGGAAAAAGACGTTCCGCTGGGTGACCGGAAGAACATGGTCTACATGGGCAGCACAGTGGTCTATGGCCGTGGCCAGGCTGTGGTCGTAGGTACCGGTATGAATACGGAGATGGGTAAAATCGCCGATGCGCTGGCAAATGCGAAGGATGAGCAGACTCCTCTCCAGAGGAAGCTGGCACAGCTGAGTAAAATTCTGAGTGTACTGGTGCTGGGAATCTGTGCCGTGATCTTTGCGTTGGATTTGATCCGTCTGTATCCGAATATTACCGGAGAAGCCATGTTGGATACCTTTATGGTGGCAGTTAGCCTGGCGGTAGCCGCTATTCCGGAAGGTCTGGCAGCCGTGGTTACGATCGTGCTGTCCATTGGCGTAACGAACATGTCGAAGCGCAACGCAGTAATCCGGCGTTTAACGGCAGTGGAAACCCTGGGATGTACGGGGATTATCTGTTCTGACAAGACCGGAACGCTGACACAGAATAAAATGACGGTGGTGGAACACGTCGGAGAGGATATTCCTCTGCTGGCAGAGGCGATGGCTCTTTGCAGTGACGCAGAGCTGGATGAAAACCAGCAGGCGATTGGCGAACCTACGGAATGTGCACTGGTAAACGATGCTTTTGCCCGGGGACTTCCGAAGAACGAAATGGAACGGCAGACTCCCCGGATTGGGGAAGCGCCCTTCGATTCCATGAGGAAGATGATGACGACGGTTCACAAGACGGAGAATGGTTACGTGCAGTATACCAAAGGCGCTCCGGATGAAGTGCTCAAACAGTGTACGGCAGCCTGGATCGGCGGGCAGGCCGTTCCTATGACCGATGAAATCCGAAGCGGCATTTTAAAGGATAATAAGAACCTTGCGGATCAGGCATTACGTGTGCTGTGTGCCGCTAAGCGGCACTGGACGCAGGAACCGGCAGATTATGAGCCGGAAGCCCTGGAACAGCAGTTGTGCTATATCGGCTTGTCCGGAATGATTGATCCGATCCGTCCGGAGGTAAAAGCAGCCATTGAAGAATGCCGCAGCGCCGGAATCCGGCCGATTATGATTACTGGCGATCATAAGGATACAGCCGTTGCCATTGCAAAGCAGCTGGGAATTCTGGAGTCGGACGAAGGAGCCATTACAGGTTCACAGCTGAATGACATTTCTGATGAGGAGCTGCACCGGCGGATTACGGAATTCAACGTATATGCCAGAGTGCAGCCAGAGCATAAGGTGCGGATTGTTAAGGCCTGGAAAGCGAGTGGTAAGATTACAGCCATGACCGGGGATGGAGTAAACGATGCCCCTTCGATTAAGACTGCTGATATCGGAGTCGGGATGGGAATTACCGGTACGGATGTGACGAAAAATGTGGCGGACATGGTACTGGCAGATGATAATTTTGCTACCATTGTCTCGGCAGTGGAAGAGGGACGCCGGATTTATGATAATATCCGTAAGGCCATTCAGTTCCTGCTGGCATCCAATCTGGCAGAGGTAATGGCGATCTTCGTGGCGACGGTGCTCGGCTTTACCATTTTGAAGCCGGTACACCTTTTATGGATTAACCTGATTACGGACTGCTTCCCCGCATTGGCTCTGGGCATGGAGAAGAGTGAGGAAAATATTATGAATCGTCCGCCCCGCAGCGCAAAGGAAGGGATCTTTGCAGGCGGACTGGGATTCGACGTGGTATTCCAGGGAGCACTTGCAACGGCTCTGACACTTACAGCTTACTTCATCGGGCATTATGTGGAGTCGGGGCGTTGGGAGATTGTAACCAGCGCAGATGGAATGACCATGGCGTTCTTAACCCTTTCCATGGCGGAAATTTTCCACTCCTTTAACATGCGTTCCCGCCGGGCTTCCATCTTCCGGATGCCGGAGCAGAACAAGTTCCTGATCGGAGCGATGCTGGTATCGCTGATTTGTACGCTGGGAGTTATATATATTCCCTTTCTGGCGAATGCCTTTGGCTTTGAGCATATTAACTTGAAGGAGTGTGTGATTGCAATGGGACTGGCATTTTCGATCATTCCGATTATGGAGATTGTAAAACTAGTACAGCGCCGCATATATCCGGAGATCGCAAAATAAAGACAGAAATAGAAAAACCATGGAACTCTTAAAAAGAGAACCATGGTTTTTCGTTCGCATACAATCCGCAGCCTGCGGAATTTCAACGTACATACATAGATACATCTTCCTGTATCAATTACCTTCAAAATGAAAGGTACACTGATCGATTCGGATTATAACTTGATAACGTTGGTAGCCTGAGGACCCTTTGCTCCATTCACTACTTCGAACTCTACTTCTGCGCCTTCGTCCAGAGACTTGAAGCCGTCCATACTCAGTCCGGAATAGTGTACGAATACATCGTTTCCATCAGCGTCGGAAATGAATCCGTAACCTTTTTGGTTGTTAAACCATTTTACTGTACCTCTCATGCGATACCTCCAAAAATATAAATAAATAGTAAGTTTGTTGCTCTGCAACACCATAACAATACCACGAAAATAACAGAAAGTCAAATAATATATTAATTTTTTGTGAATTTATTTGAGAAAAACAAAAGACTTGCCGAAAGATATATTTTATGCTATACTTTATCGGTTGTTAAATCAGTATGGAAGACGGCCGTCTGACTCAGACGGCCGCTTTTTCTCCTTATATATGTCAGGAAAAATCCAGTAGTTTCAATATGAGAAAGAGGAAAAAATGAACAAATTATTATTTGAGGATCTTGATGTGTCGCCGGAAATGCTGCGGGCAATCCAGGATATGGGATTCGTGGAAGCCACGCCGGTCCAGAGCCGCAGTATTCTTCCGATTCTTGCGGGAAGGGATGTAACGGCCCAGGCACCGACCGGTACCGGTAAGACCTGTGCTTTTGGCATTCCGGCAGTGGAAAGTATCGATCCCGGGGATCGGGGCGTACAGTGTCTGATTCTCTGCCCTACCAGAGAGCTGGCCCTGCAGACAACGGCAGAAATCGCTAAGCTCTGTAAATACAAGCAGGCAATCCGGGCGCTGGCAATCTTTGGAGGCCAGCCGATTGACCGGCAGATTCTGGCGCTGAAGCGTAAGCCTCAGATTCTGGTGGCCACGCCGGGCCGTCTGATGGATCATATGCGCCGCAAGACGGTCCGCCTTCATGATCTGAAGACGATCGTGCTGGACGAAGCAGATGAGATGCTGAACATGGGTTTCAGGGAAGACATCGATGAAATTCTGCAGAGCGTGCCGGAGGAGCGTCAGACGATACTGTTCTCGGCGACCCTGTCCCCGGAGATTCTGGATATCACATCGATTTATCAGAGGGATGCCGAGTTGATCCGGGTTACCCACAAAGAGCTGACGGTGCCGAATATTTCCCAGTATTATGTACAGGTGCGTCCCGATGGTAAAATGGATGCCATGTGCCGCCTGATCGACGCGGCGGAATACCGGCTGATTATGGTATTCTGCAATACGAAGAGAATGGTAGATGAAGTTACGGAAGGTCTGATGATCCGGGGATATCAGGCGGAAGCGCTGCACGGTGATATTAAGCAGATGCAGCGGGATAAGGTAATGGGCCGGTTCCGCAAAGGCGTCATCGGAATTCTGGTAGCCACGGATGTGGCAGCCAGAGGCATTGATGTGGACAACGTAGATATTGTTTTGAATTATGACGTGCCGGAGGATCAGGAGTATTATGTACACCGGATCGGACGAACAGGCCGGGCAAACCGTCAGGGAATCTCTTATACGTTGGTAACGGGCCGTCAGATTTATAAGCTGCGGGATATTATGCGCTATACCAAGTCCCCCATTCAGCCGATGAAGCTGCCGTCTCTGCGGGAAGCGGAAGAGATGAAGATGCAGGCGCTGTTCCAGGAACTCTCCAGAGAGCGGCAGCCGGAGGAGCTTCAGCTGCATCGGGAATATTTGGAGAAGTTTTTTTCTTCGGAGGCGAGCCAGGGGATCGAGCTTACACAGCTGACATTGGCACTTCTGGAGCGGGTGGTGAAGGCAGAGTTCCCGCGGTTTGGTGAGGAGGAAGATCCCTCTCTGCAGGTGTGGCAGGAGCCTCAGAAAGAGCGGGGCAGATCCCGCCGGAATCCCGATGAGGTCAGCTTGTTCCTGAATATCGGGCGTTTCGACCACGTGGAGAAGAAGAATATTTTCCAGCTTTTTGAGGAGTTTGTCCCTACGGATGTGCATATTGTAGGGAAGATTGAAATCCGGGATACCCATACGTTTGTTACGGTTCCGCAGGATTGCGCGCCGATGGTGGTGAAGAAGCTGAAGAATGTATCCTTCCGCGGCCGTACGGTCCGGGCAGAGATTACCAATGGCAAGTCGCGTCAAAATGAGGGAGATAGCCGTCAGAAAAAAGGACGGATGGAGCTGCCGATGCGTACGAGACGGAAGAAGACTTCGTAAGGATTCGCTTCGTCCGCGATTGGGGAAAGCGTGTAACGGGCTTTTAAAAAAAGTAAATAAAAAGTTTACGTTTATTTTATTGACATTTTTTTCTAAGCGTACTATAGTAATTTATGCCAAAGCAGATTCGTATCTGGTTTGGCATATTATTTTAACCAAAGGAGTGAATTGCCATGTATGAGAAGCAAGGAAGTCTTTCTATCAATAGTGAGAATATTTTTCCGATCATTAAGAAGTGGTTGTATTCCGACCACGACATCTTTTTCCGGGAACTGATTTCCAACGGATGTGATGCCGTGACGAAGCTGAAAAAGCTGGAGGGAATGGGCGAGTACAGCCCGGCAGAGGAGATCAAACATTCTGTGACGGTAATCCTTAATGAGCAGGAAGGAACCCTCCGGTTCCTCGATACCGGTATCGGTATGACCGCAGCGGAAGTAGAAGAATACATCACTCAGATCGCCTTTTCCGGCGCCGCGGCATTTTTGGAGAAATATAAGGACAAGACGAATGAGGATCAGATTATCGGCCATTTTGGATTGGGCTTTTATTCGGCCTTCATGGTCGCCGACCGGGTAGCCATTGACACCCTTTCTTATGAGGAGGGGGCGGCACCGGTACATTGGGAATGCGACGGCGGGACCGAATATACCATGGGTGAAGGCGCCAAGACCGGCGTGGGTACGGAGATCATGCTGTATCTGAATGCAGACAGCCTGGAATTCGCGAAGGAATACCGCGCCAGAGAAATCATTTTGAAGTACTGTTCCTTCATGCCGGTGGAAATATTCCTGTATACCGAAGAGCAGTGGGAAAAGGCCCAGGCCGAGGCGTCTGTGGAAACAGTGGAAGAGAAGCCGGAGACGGAGGATGGAGAAGCATCGGGAGAAGAGACGCCGCCGGAAGAGGATAAGGCGCCGAAGTCTCTTAGTGACACGGAACCGCTGTGGACAAAGCATCCCAATGATTGTACGGAAGAGGAATACCGGGAGTTTTACCGTAAGGTCTTTATGGATTTTAAGGAGCCTCTGTTTTGGATTCATTTGAATATGGATTATCCCTTCAATTTAAAGGGAATCCTTTACTTCCCGAAGATCAATACGGAGTATGATTCGCTGGAAGGAACCATTAAACTCTATAACAACCGGGTATTTATTGCCGATAATATCAAGGAAGTGATTCCGGAATTTCTGCTGCTCTTAAAGGGTGTGATTGACTGCCCGGATCTGCCGCTGAATGTGTCCCGCAGCGCGCTGCAGAACGACGGCTTTGTCCGCAAGATTTCCGATTATATTACGAAGAAGGTAGCCGACCGTCTGTCCGGTATGTGCAACACCGACCGGGAGACCTATGAGAAGTATTGGGGCGATATCCATCCTTTCATTAAGTATGGCTGTCTGAAGGATGAGAAGTTCTATGACAAGATGAAGAAGAGCCTGCTCTTTAAGAATCTGGATGGCGCGTATCAGACGCTGGATACCTTTACCGAAGCCGAGGATAAGAATGTGGTCTATGTAACCGACGAGGTGCAGCAGGGACAGTATATTAACCTGTATCGGGAAGAGGGCCTGAATGCGGTGATTCTGGCGCACAATATTGACGCCCCCTTTATTACTATGCTGGAGCAGAAGAACGAGGGGCTGAAATTCCGGCGGATTGACGCGGATTTGACGGAGCAGTTTAAGGGAAGCCAGACCGCAGAGGACCTGAAGGAGACCAGTGAAGCATTGGAGAGGGCTTTCAAGGAGGCACTGGGTAAGGAAAAGCTGCTGTTAAAGGTGGAGGATCTGAAGAATGAAAAGGTGTCTTCGATGGTCACCCTGTCGGAAGAGAGCCGCCGGATGCAGGAAATGATGAAAATGTATGGTATGGGCGGCATGGACCTGGGTGGAAGTGAAGAGACGCTGGTACTGAATGCAAACCATCCATTGGTAAAATATGTTCTGGAGCATAAGGACTCCGAATATGTACCAATGATCTGCCGCCAGCTCTACGATCTGGCCCGGATCAGCCATCAGCCTCTAAGCGCGGATGAGATGGCGGAGTTTATTGCGAGAAGCAATGAGGTTATGATGATACTTACGAAATAAATTTGAGGAAAGAATCCCGGTTTTAGGGGGTTCTTTTTTCTTCTAAACGCGAGTGGAGAAGGAGGGAATCGGCAGCCTGGCACCGGGGCTACGATTCCTGCAGGATAGCTGCTACATGGATGAGGTTTTGCTTATCTGTGTAGCAGTTTTTTATTTCTCTCTTTTATTATTCGGATAAAATACTTAATGTTTTTGATATGGAAATATGTTTTTGGCAGGAGGCAGTGGCATTGACAGTATCGCCGTCCAGTATGGAGTCTAAAATCTGAAGATGTTCTTTCTGTACAACATCCATTTTGTTATTAAAGAGAGCCATGTACCAAAAACGTTGCGATTTATAAATTAATTCCTGGCAAAAACGAACCAAGTAAGGATTCTTGGATAATTGAATCAGGGTTTGATGAAACTGAAGGTCCGCTTGTAAAAAAGCGATATAAGTGCCTCTGCTTTGATCAACAATGTCAATGGTTTCCCATTGATTTTTTAATGCCAGAAGCTTATCCCGGTTTCTTTTTACATCACTAATTCCAATGTTGCTGATAATATTGATTTCTACCAATGATCTTGCATCGTAAATATCTTTCAGATCTTGTAATGAAATCTTTGTAACAATCGTACTTTTCCGGGGAATAATAGTCACATAGTTGTCATACTGCAATTCCAAAAGAGCTTCCCGTACAGGGGTTTTGCTTATGTTTAAATGCTCTGCAATTTCATTCATCTGAATGGAAGAGCCGGGCGGCATGGTACAAGTGATAATCTGCTCTTTTATATAGTTTAACGCCAGTATTTTGCTATCGTATTTATTGGACAAAATGTCTATACCTCGTTTTCTATAGAATCTGTAATAATAGCTTTATATTTAATCGTACCGTATTTTACGGGGGAAGTCAAGCGGAACAAGCTAAAACAGAAGCCTTGGACCATGGCAATAATATATTACAATCAAGAATAATCACATTGTGATATATCAAATGACTAAGTAAGGAGAGCGAAAATGAAAAGAAAAATATCAAAGCAAAGAAAAAAAGCTGAAAAACGCTAAATAATTTGTAAAAATGTTGACAACAAGATAAAAATGTGATAAAGTCCAGGCATAAAGAGGACTCTTAATAAACATACTGATATATCACAGAATAAGAGTAGTAGAGTTATGATGTTTCACAAAGCTGCAAATTAATGAAAAATAAAATATCAAAGAAAGGAATTAGGATGAGCGTTCAAGCATTGGATTTTGCGCAGCCGTTTTATGAAGTAGATTATGTGGAGGATGAAAAAGAGTATTTTGTAAAGGGAAAATGTCTGGTCTTCAATTTAGCGGAGAGAAGCCAGACGATTATGTGGATTAAAAGAATTCCTTTATATCCTTTAAAGGGAACAATTGTGGAAAATGTTTTGGTAGAAAACATCGGAAGGGCATTAGTGGTAAGGAATTATGATAAGGATGATATTAATGATCCAGAATATGCGGCGCGGTTAAAGAGCACCTGGCGTTCTCTCTATGAGTGTTCTGGTATTGAGAGACATAAAGGGATTCCTTTCTACAAATCTCCTAAGGCAAAAGTAGGCGGGGATACAGAAATCAACTTCTGTTATGCCGAACCCATGTCTCCTTCCGGACCGCATAAAGACCATGACAGGGATTTTGACGAAGTTCATGGACAGATTCGCGGTATAGGAAAAATGATGAAGTTTGAAAAAAATGATACCAGTACATTTTATCAGGAATTTATTATGGCACCGGGGATTGTTCATGATAAATTCTACGATGCCGACGGCGATTATCCTTGGCATCAGTACCACAGCTTATCTGCCGTCATTTATATGCCAATAGAAATTGACAAAGAGTAATGGATTGCAGAATGAAACTAATCCAGAGACTCGCACACCCGTTAGGTGCCGGTCATCGGATAAATTTAAAATCAGGAGAAAGAATATGGAATACATAAAAGTAAAAGGAATTGAAAAACCATTTTCAAAACTGGTGATGGGGACAGCATGGTTTGATCCGGATCAGGAAGATTTGATTGATGAGATGATGAATGCCTATGTGGAAGCTGGCGGTACAGTCATTGACTGCGGCAGATATTATGGGGTCGGAGCTAATGCAGAAAAACTCCTAAAACGTTGGCTGGATCGTTCGGGCTGCCGAAACAAAGTGGTTATTATTGACAAGGCAGGGCATCCTATTATAACACCGGATGAGGAACACCATCCCGAATATTGGCGGGTAAAACCGGAATTGATTACTGAGGACTTATATTATGGGCTGTTTCACACAGGATGTGAGTATTTTGATCTTTATGAGATGCATCGTGATGATCCGAAGGTTCCGGTAGGAGAGCTGATGGATCGACTGGAGGAACATCGGAAGCAGGGATTGATAAAAGCGTATGGTGTTTCCAATTGGGAGATTCCAAGGGTGGAGGAAGCGATTGCTTATTGTGAATCGAAAGAATACCAAGGTTTATCTGCAAATAATCCATCTTTTTCCTTGGCAAAAGTACATGCGCCTCGCCGACCGGGGACGGTGCACATGGATGAAGAGCAAGTGAAATGGCATGAGGGAAGAGAGGATATTGCTTTGATTTCTTGGGCTTCTCAGGCTGCCGGGTTCTTTGTGGAAGGACTATATCAACGTAATGGAAGCGCGCCACAATGGATTCAGGACGTATATTTTTCTGATGAAAATTTCGAGCGGATGGAACGTGCGAAGAAACTGGCGAAGGAAAAGGGGGTGGAATCCGTAAATATAGCATTGGCATATGTTTTATGCAGAAGATTTCCTGTGGCTGCTGTAATTGGCAGCAGAAATATTAAGGAACTGCAGTCATGTATAAATGCTATGAATATCCAATTGACAACAGAAGAAATAGACTATTTGTGCTTACGGAATGATAACTATTAAGACACAGGAAGAAAAGCTTCATAGGCTTATGAAAGAAAGAGGAAAAAAAAGAATGAAAAAGAGAAGTAAAAAAATAGCATGGATTCTAACAGTTGTAATGTTTGCCTTTACTATGAGTGCTTGTGGAAGTGATCAAAGCAATACAACAACATCTCCAACACAGAGCAGTCAGTCAAATGAAAGCACTACGGAAGAGGCCTCCACAACAGCAGAGAATGTCGGAGCATATGATTTAAGCCAGGTAAAGGAAAAAATATATGTACTTGCCCATAGTGGTTCTCCCGGGTCTACGAATGATTTTTATGGGGAAACTTTTGCAAAGCTGGTTGAAGAGAAAAGCGATGGAAAAATGAAATTAGACATATATAATTCCTCGCAGTTAGGGTCCGACACATCAGCAGCGGCTGACGTACAAGCAGGTTCCATCGATTTTCAGATATCTTCGCCAGCAGCAATTCCTACCGTTGTGCCGGAATCCGCAGTTTTTGATATGCCATTTTTGTTTGATACGGTAGAAGACGCACGTAAAGTGCTCTTAGATGAGGAGTTTTTTGAATCGATATCCCAAGCTTTCGAAAAATATGATTTAAAATTATTCCCTTTTACTGATCAAGGATTCCGGTCCATTACAACAAACACTAAGATTACCGGACTTGAAAGTTTTCAGGGTATGACTTTGAGAACCATGAACAATCCTCATCACATTGCCTGGTTTACAGCGCTTGGCGTTGCGGCGACACCATTGAACACGGCTGAAATTTATCTGGCCCTGCAACAGGGAATGTTAAGCGGGCAGGAAAATCCTTGGAGCCAGTGTTATGATAAAGGGCTTTATGAAGTGCAGAAGTATATTACGAATAGTAATCATGTGCTTTATGTAGGATGTATGTATATGGGAACCGATAATTGGAGTACTTTGACTGAAGCAGAGCAGCAAATTTTTTGGGATGCGGCTGCGGAATGTGTTGAGATTGTTCAGGCACATACCGATACGTTTGAGTATGAAATGCTGGATAAGCTGACTACGGAGCTTGGGATGGAGTTTGTTGATTTCGATCAAATGGATGGACTTCGTGAACAGTTAAGAGAAAAAACCTACGATGTCGCTTATGATAGCATTACGGGAGCGATCGGGAATGAACTTTTAGACCAGTTCCTGAAAGCGGCGGGCTATCCCCAAAATTAATCGTATGATAGAAGTGTGGTTTCCGGCTTTATAAAGATTCCGTAAAGCCGGAAACCGTAATAAGATATTAAAGAAAAGGGGATAGTGAATGAAGTTTAGTATTTTGGCTTGTGACAGGAGGTTAAGCAAGGATTTTCCGTTCATTCTCCGAGGAAATTACGAAGACTGCGCAAAGATGGCGTATGATATTGGTTTTCAGGGGATGGAAATTCAAATTCAAGATCCGCGGCAGTATGATGTATTGCATTTAAGAAAGGTATTTGATTCTTACGGTTTGGAAATCCCTTCTGTGAATACGGGTCTTGCTTTTTCCTTTGAAGGGCTTAGCATGACGTCGGAGGGTAAAGAAATTCGCAGGAAGACGGTGGAACGGTTACAGCGCCACGCGGATATGTGTAAGGATTTAAATTCCAGGGTTCTAATTGGCTTTATCCGCGGAAGAAAATATGCGGGTGAATCTGATAAAAATTATGAGGACAAACTGACGGATAGCATGCAGCAATTGCTGGAATACGCTGAAAATATTCAGGTTCCCATAGTTTTTGAACAAATTAACCGAAGGGACGGAGATGTTTTTAATTCGACACCGCGTACGATGGAGTTTGTAGAAAAATTCCAATCCCGCTACCTTCAATATAATGGAGATACCTACCATATGCTTTCCGAAGATGACAATATAGAGGAGGCCATTACGCGTTCCATTAAAAAACTGGTATTATTTCATGTATCAGATGTCGGGCGGCTGCTGCCGGATGACGAACACTTTGATTTTTATAAGGCTGCTGATGTCTTGAGAAGACTTCATTATAAAGAATGGCTTACATTAGAATGTAAACCGCTTCCAACATCGGAGGCAGCGGCCAAAATAGGATTTAATTATCTAAAAAGGGTATTTGGTTAATGTGTTGTTGTATTACATAGTTAGAAGTTACCGCAAGCAGGGAGGAAATTGTATGAGGGTAATAAGGTGGTTAGATAAGAATTTTGAGGCTACATTTATTGCAGTGGGACTGGTTGTTATTGTGGCTGTTATGACATCACAAATTGTCTATCGAAAACTATTTGGAGCATCTATTATTTGGTCAGAAGAATTATGCCGCCATATTTTTATATGGTCAGCTTGTTGGGGATTGGCGTATTCCATTCGAAAAGGCAATGCAATAAAATTTGATATAATTTTGGGAATTTTTCCGGAAAAGGCGAAGTATGTATTTGGGATAATATCGAATCTTATAGTAGCTATATTTTTTACTTGTATTTTTAAATCTTCCTGGAAGGTTATCGTTTCAATGAAAAATACAGGTTCAACCGCATTGCCGTATAATATGGATTTCCTGTATTTTATTGCTTTCATAGGTTTTGTGCTGTCGGCAGTTCGGGCACTTCAAATGGCGGTTATAGATTTTAGAAAGCTAGTTAAAAAGACCAAGGATGAAGAGGGAAAGGCGGTTTAAATATGGCTGGTGCAATGTTTATTAGTCTTGTTGTTCTTTTGTTGTTTACTGTACCGGTGGGGGTTATTTTGTTGATAATCTCTCTGGTTCCCGGAATAATGGGAGATTTTGTGGTAAATGCAGAATATCTGTTCCGAAATGTAATTGAAGCTTTTAACAATACTACGCTGCTTGCAATCCCTTTGTTTATTCTTTCCGGAGTTATTATGGCTCGCGGCCAGATTTCTAAAAAGCTGTATGATGTGTTTGCGTATTTCGTAGGAAATTTTACAGGTGGATTACCAAGCGCTGTTGTTATTACCTGTCTTTTTTATGGAGCAATTTCCGGCTCTGGTCCAGCGACAACCGCAGCCGTAGGGGCTATGACAATTCCTATTCTTGTAGGATTGGGCTATGATATAACGTTTTGTGCAGCCTTGGTAGCAGTAGCCGGTGGGCTGGGGGTAATTATTCCGCCCAGTATTCCCTTTGTTATGTACAGTAATAGCAGCGGAGCTTCTGTGGGAGATATGTTTTTAGCGGGGGTTCTTCCCGGATGTCTGATTGGCTTACTTTTAATTATTTATGTGGTTGCTTACTGCAAAAAAAAGGGAGAAGATAAGGAAAAAATCCGTGTCAAGGTAAGCGCTCTTCGGGAAAAGGGGTTCCTGAACGTATTTAAGGATAGCTTTTGGGCACTCCTTAGTCCGGTCATCGTATTAGGCGGGATTTATTCCGGACTGGTAACCCCTACGGAAGCGTCCTGTATTTCTGTTGTATATGCTTTAATAATCAGTATATTTGTTTATCGCACCCTGCCATTAAAGGAAATTATTCCTTCCCTGGTTGAAAGTGCTGGAACGGTTTCGTCCTGCTTGATCATTACGGGGTCGGCAGCTATCTTTGCGAAAGTAATTACGTTGCTTCGTATTCCGCAGGAGGTTGTAGCAATGCTTGGCGGCATTGCAGAAAACAAGGTACTATTACTTCTTTTAATAAATGCTGTTTTACTGGTAGTCGGAATGCTTTTAGATACGGGCGCGGCTGTATTGATCATGACGCCCATTTTACTTCCACTCGTGCAAAGTGTTGGGATAAACCCGGTACATTTTGGAATTATAATGATAGTAAATCTGGCAATTGGTTTTGTTACTCCGCCGGTAGGAATGAATCTTTATGTGGCGTCCTCGCTGACGGGAATAAAGCCGATGGCGATTGCCAAGAAAGCGGTGCCGCAATTGATCATGTTTTTTATCGCACTGATGCTTATTACTTTTATAGAAGGAATTAGCTTGGTACTAATTTCATAGTGTAAGGGAGTGGCTTATGAAAAGGAATGAGAAAGAAATATGTGTGGGTCTTGTGGGAAGCGGCTACGGCGCAGTACTTCACGCGGGTGGTTATGAAAATATCGGAAATATTCCGTTATCCCTAAAAACGGTCTGCGGAAGAAATAGGGAGAAAGCAAGGAAATTTCAGGAGCAATATCATTTTAAGGGCGTATGCGATGACTATGAAGAGCTCCTCCGGGATCCGGAAATTGATGTGATTGATTTAACAACACCGCCGCTATTACATATACCTTTTGCGATTCGGGCGATAAAGGCCGGAAAGCATGTGATTTGTGAAAAACCGTTGACAGGTTTTTTTGGGAGAAATGGCGAAGATAATATTGGAAAAACAGTTCCCAAATCGGAAATGCTGGCTGCCGTTCTGGCAGAAATGGACGAACTGAAAGATGTTCTTGAAAACACTGACCGTAAATTTATGTATGCTGAAAACTTCATATTTGCGACACCGGTTCAAAAAGCTGCTGAAATTTTGCGAAAAAGAAAAAGTAAAATCCTTTTTATGTCCGGTGAAGAAACGATTATTGGATCCAGTTCCCCGGTAGCAGGACATTGGAATCAGATTGGCGGCGGAACCTTGATGCGGAATGGTGTGCATCCTTTGACCGGAATGCTGTGGCTTAAGCAAGTAGAAGCTAAAGCCAGAGGGGAAGAAATCGCGATTAAAAGCGTTATGGCAGACTGTGGCGTGCAGACGGCTTGTCTAAAACCGGACGAACATAATTATGTAAAAGCGCATCCGGTAGATGTGGAAGATGTTGCAATTGTTACGGTTACTTTTACAGATGGAACTAAATGTGCAACCATTTGCTCGGACGCCACACTTGGAGGCTCTAGAAATTATATAAATATATACGGGCATGACACTACGTTAATGTGCAACATTACACCCACTGATATAATGAATACATATTTTATGGATGAAAAAGGTCTTGACGACGTATATATTTCAGAACTGCTGACGGCTAAGACGGGATGGAATAAAGCCTTTGTTTCGGATGAAGTGATTCGCGGGTATGCAGGCGAACTTCATTCCTTTATGGAAAGTATCGCATATGATACAGAACCTGTCAGTGGTTTTGCGATAGCGTATATGGCTACCAAGGTAATGTATATGGCATATCAGTCGGCAGAAGAAGGGCGGCGTATTGATTTCTAAAGCAGCGGGAGAATACAGAATGAATGCAAAATATTCCTTAGTACATATGATGAATAGCAGCTGCTCCCCGCCTGAGCTCATCCATTTGGCAGCAAAGGTGGGATATGATTGTGTCAGCCTTCGGACTATACCGACCCGGTGGATGGAAGACGCAGGCACAGCCGGGGCAGCTATAAGAGCGACAACCAGTGGGAATGAGCGATATGATCTGGTAAAGGATAGAAGCCTGTTACGTGCGACGAAAAAAGCGGCGCTCGAAGAAGGAATTCTGATTCACGATATCGAAAATCCACGGATTTGTGACGGTGTGAACGTAAGATTTTATGAGGCCGACCTGGAGGTTGCGGCCGAAATGGGGGCAAGACACATCTTAACGAATATATGGAGCGATGATTTTCCATTTTATACGGAACAATTCAGTCATCTTTGTGAGCTGGCAGAGCCTTATGGTTTAACCGTAAATTTGGAATTTGTAACATGGTCGGGAGTGAAAGACTTATCTCAGGCAAAGAAGGTATTGGAAACAGCAGGAAAGAGAAATATGGGGATTGTTATTGATACTCTTCATGCATATCGATCACAGGTAAGATGGGAAGAATTGGATCAATTGCCTGGAGAATGGTTTTCCTACGCTCACTTATGTGACTGCGGGAAGGAGATTCCTTCGGATTTAGAATCTCTAGTCCACGCCGGGCGAGCCGAGCGCCTTTATCCGGGGGAAGGCGCAGTGGATTTCCGGGGTTTAATTCAACGTCTTCCGCACATAATAAGAGGATTAGAAATTCCGTCTGAACGGAGGATAAAAGAATATGGTTTTGAAGAACATGCAAGAAGAGCTTTATTAGCAGCAAAAAAAATTTTAGAGTGAGGATAAAAGAATATGGAAATAGGAGTAAAAACCAAGTTGATTGCGCTCTGCGGAATACCGTTAGGACAATCTTTTGCTGCACGGATCCAGAATGATGCTTTTCGGGCAGCGGGACTGGATTATTACTATTTTCCGGTAGAGGTGGATCATGAAGGGCTGCTTTCGGTTCTTCATGCTGCCAGATATATGAATTTTGCCGGATTGGTTATTACGAAGCCAAACAAAATTTTCGTTTGTTCTCATTTGGATGAGCTAGATCCGCTGGCGAGAACCATGGGAAGCGTTAACACTATAGTGAAAAAGGAAAATAAGCTGATAGGGTATAATACAGATGGCATGGCCTGTGTTCAATCCCTGGCAGAAGATGCTGGCATCAAAGTTAAGGAAGGCAGCTTTTTTTGCTTGGGTGCAGGAGGTGTTGGGCGGGCAGTTGCTTGTACACTGGCACATAATGGTGCGGGAAAGATTTTTATTACTGATCAAAAGGAAGAGGCAGCCATAGATCTGGTGGCCGTAATTAATGAAACGTACGGAGAAATCGCAAAGCATATTCCTTATAATACCAAGGAGGCGATTGTTACCCATGGCCGGGAAGCAGATGTTATACTTAATTTATCTGGTCTTGGTATGGGAGAATACATTGGGAAAACTCCGGTGTCACGTGAGGTTTTTCGAAAGGGACAGTTGGCTTTTGAAGCGATTTATAATCCGGCAGAAACCCGGTTTATGTCGGATGCGAAGGCAAGTGGCTGCCAGGTTTTAAATGGGCTGCACATGACGGTGAATCAGGGTGCCATTGGATATCGGCTTCATACAGGACAAGAGCCTCCTTATCATCAGATGCGCCGAACGATTTCTGCAATACTTGCGGGAAGGGAGGAATAAAAAGTGAAAACATTAGAAGCACTTTTAACGGCTCCGGGTCATTTTGAATTTATAGAAAAAGAGCTTCCTCCAATCGGAGAGGATGATATACTAATGCAAACAGTTTCCATGGGGCTTTGTCACAGTGATTATCCCCGTTTTGCAGGGGAGATCATTAATGAAAATAATTCTTTTGGCTATCCGTCTCCGGTTCCAATGAAGTATCCGGTAGTAATTGGGCATGAGCCTGTGGGTATTGTCGTAGAAGTAGGAAAAAATGTGAAACGCTTTCGTCCGGGCGATACGGTTACTGGTATTGTAAGGGGGGCTATGAGGACGTATTCGTTGGTAAAGCAAGCAGATTCCAAAGGTATTTTCCCGATTCCGGATATGGAAAAAGATTTCCGGTATTGCATTGGGGAGCCATTAGGATGTATAATAAATTTGATAAAAGCAGCCTCTGTAAATTATGGAGATTATGTAGCCATCGTGGGCTGTGGCTTTATGGGGTTGATGACACTAGCCGGTTTCCGAAGAAGCGGGGCGAAGGAATTAGTAGCAATTGATACGCAAAGCGAAAAACTGGAACTTGCAACAAAATATGGAGCCACTAGGGTTTTGAATCCAAACTGCCAGGATGTGGAGAAGGAAGCGATGGAAATTACCAAAGGACATTTATTTGATGTGGTGGTGGAACTATCCGGTAGCCTTCAAGGCTTGAATACTGCTTGCTCTATTACTAAGTTTACACACTGCATGGGAGATAATGGAAGTAATTACCAGAGAAGAGGGAGATTGGTATGGGGGTCGGTTTATAGCAAAAAGGAGGTATTTCCTGTAAAACTCGCCTACAATCTGGCTCTCAGAACGCCGGATATGCCTGCCGCATATCCATCGTATTCCGAGAATTTATACGATGATACCCTGGAAGGGATTTTATCTTACGTAGACGGCAGGCTGCCCCTGGATGAATTTGTTTCGCACGAACTGCCATTTCAGGAAGCGGAAAAAGGCTTCCGATGGATGGAGAATCCGCCGGAAGGCTATATAAAAGGTGTTCTTTTATTTGATGGAATATAGGATTAGGAGGAATTATGGGTATACAAAGTTTAAGTTTCGCAGAACCCTTTTTTGAAATTGATTACGTGGAACAAGAAGAAAAATATTGGGTGGAAGAGAAAAGCATTGTCATTAATCTAGCCCATAAAAGCGGAGGGTTAATCCTGCTGAATGGAACCAGAATTATGCCGCTTAAGAGTACAATTGCAAAACGGATTTTTTTAGAGGATCTTGAAAAGGCATTGATTATTAAAAATTATTTGAAGTACGATGTATCCGATCCGAAGGTTAGCGAGCAGGTAATCAAAACCTGGAAATCCCTTTACGAATGGTCGGGAAAAGAAATACAAAAAGGAATTCCTTATTACAAAACTTCAAAAGTCTGGCTGGATGAGGATACGGCGGTTACTGTTTGTTTTGCGGCTCCCATGTCTCCTTCAGGACCGCATAAGGAGCATGCGTTGAATATCGATGAAGTACATGCGCAGATTCAGGGAACGGGTAAAGTACAGATGTTTATGAATCCGGACATGGATACCTTCTACCAGGAGTATAATTTGTCTCCGGGAAATACGCATGACGTGATTTATGATCAGAGCGGGATTTACCCCTGGCATCAATATCACAGTGTAACAACATCTGTATATATTCCGATCGAGATTAAAAGATAGTTTTTTCAGAAATGGACGTAAGGAGTAATCGATGAAAAGAGAAGTAAAAAAAGCAATTGTGGTAGGAATGGTAGGTACCGGATATGGATCGGAGCTGCATGGGGGCGGCTACGAAAATATAGTAGGGATCCCGGTTCGTCTGAAAACAGTCTGCGGAGGTTCCGACCGGGCGAAGGCAGAACAAATCAAGGAACGGTATGGCTATGAGCAGGTAACTATGGATTATATGGATCTTATCAATGATTCTGAAATTGATGTGATCGATATCAATGTAAATCAGACCTTGCATATTCCCATTGCGATAGCTGCTTTAAAAGCGGGAAAGCATGTAATCTGTGAAAAGCCTTTGACCGGATATGTAGGAAACGGAGAAGACAATATAGGCAGGACGGTACCCAAATCTACTATGTATGACGCAGTGCTCTCCCAAATGGATGAACTGAAAAAAGTGATTGATGAAAGTGGTAAAAAGTTCATGTATGCGGAAAATACTGTGTATGCCCCAACGGTACAGAAAGCAGCAGAGATCCTGAGAGCGAAAAAAACAAAGATCATGTTGATGATCAGCGAAAATACCTTGATTGGCTCGAGCTCCCCAAAGGGCGGTTACTGGAATCAAATTGGAGGCGGCACGCTGATGCGCAATGGAATTCATGGACTGACGGGAATGCTTTGGCTAAAGCAACAAGAAGCAAAAGTCCGTGGAGAAGAAATTCATGTGGTAAGTGTATTGGCGGATACGGGTGTACAGACATCAGCAATTGAGAAAGAAAAGCATCGCTATGTCAACGCTCATCCTGTAGATGTGGAAGATGTAGCGATTGTAACCGTTACCTTTTCCGATCATACGAAGTGTGTTGTTATCTGTTCGGATGCTGTTTTAGGTGGATCCAGAAATAATATTAGTATTTATGGTCATGACACTACCCTGCGGTGCAACTTAGATCCTTGTGATATTTTGGATACGTACTTTATGGACGAAGAAGGATTGGATAACGTATATATTTCGGAGATGCTTCCCCAGAAAACAGGATGGAATCAGGCATTTGTATCGTATGAAATTCTTCGGGGATATGCAGGCGAACTGAAAAATTTTATGGAGTGTATTGCGTTTGATGAGAAACCGGATTCAGATTTTAAACTTGCGTATGAAGTTATGAAAGTGATTTATGCCGCCTATCGCTCGGCGGAAGAGGGAATTAAAATTACATTTTAATAAAGGAGAGGTAGCATGAAAAAATTAGTTTCTGATCAACTGGTTGATTATCTGGAGCGTCGTGGCGTTGAATATGTGTTCGGGCTGTGCGGACATACCGTAATCGCTATGCTGGACGCTTTCAGCCGCTCTGCCAAGCTGCGATATATCAGTGTTCGCCATGAGCAGATTGCGTCCACTGCGGCTGACGGCTATGCCCGTGTTGCTCATAAGGCTGGTGTCGTAATCTGCCATCTTGGCCCCGGCCTGACCAACGCCACTACCGGCGTTGCCAATGCTGCTTTCGATTCCATCCCTATGGTTGTTATCGCCGGTGACGTTCCCAGTTACTACTACGGCAAGCATCCACACCAGGAAGTGAATATGCATTGCGACGGCTCCCAGTATGATATCTACAAGCCCTTTGTAAAAAGAGCCTGGAGAGTGGACCGTCCCGAGGCCTTCCCAGAAATCATGGACAAGGCTTTCCGTCTGGCGGAATCCGGAAGACCTGGCCCTGTGCTGATTTCTGTTCCGATGGATATGTTCTCCAGAGAGATTGAGACCGACTGCTTTGAGAGAACCTACCTGGATTCCCACGAGACCATCAAGCCGGCCCTGGACCCGGTTACCGCGAAGGCCATCGCCAGGGAGCTGTGCGAGGCCAGGAACCCGGTCATCCATGCAGGCGGCGGTGTTCTGTTAGCGCAGGCATCCAAAGAGCTGGAAGCTTTGGTAGACTTCTTGGACATCCCGGTATCCAGAACCTTGATGGGACAGGGATGCATTTCCGATACGCATCCGCTGATGTTAGGTCAGACCGGATTCTGGGGCTTTGAGCTGACCCATTCCAAGACCATCGAAGCCGACAAAATACTAATATTAGGTTCACGTATGGCAGAGGCCGACAGTTCCTCCTGGTACAAGGGAGTCACCTTTGACCAGAGTGTGACGGAGTTTATGCAGATTGACATTGATCCGACCGAGATCGGAAGAAATTACCCGGTAAAGATCGGTGCCATCGCAGACTTGAAGCATGCCCTGGCGCAGATCCTGGAAGCAGTTAAAGAGTTGAAGCCGGAAGGGTTTAACCGTCCGGAATTGCGTAAGGAGATTGCCGACTTCAAGGCCGGCTTCAAGGAAAAGAACCAGGCTATCTGTGATGACGGTCGTTTCCCGATGACGCCTCAGAGAATCCTGAAAGATGTGAAGAACATAGTGCCGGAGGATTGCCTGATCTTTACGGATGTGGGCTGGAATAAGAACGGTGTGGCTCAGCAGTACGATATTACGATACCCGGAACCATCAACCATCCTTCAGGTCTGGCAACCATGGGCTTTGGTTCCGGCGCCGTGCTGGGTGCTAAGTTAGCGGCTCCGGATAAGGTGGTGCTTACCCTGATCGGCGACGGAGGATTCGGAACCAACCCTTCCGTTATCGCAACGGCCAAGGAACAAGGAATTCCTGTGATCTGGATTGTAATGAACAACAGTGCTTTCGGAACGATCGCCGGTCTGGAAGGAATGCACTATACCAACACGAGGGAGAACTGCCCCCAGCATCTGGGAACCGAATTCAAGATTCGTCCGGTGGCGATGGGCGGCACAGTTGGCGGAGCCGGAAGTTTCCAACAGGCTTGGGAGTCCTACTCGCCTGATTGGGCAGCCGTAGCCCGCGGCTATGGCATCAGGGCAAAAAAAATTACATGTGCCGACGAATTCGCCGAGGTGCTGAAGGAAGCCATTGAGTGCAATGAACCGTATCTGATCGACGTGTCCATGGAGAACATTCCGGTACCAACTCCCGGCGTATGGAATATCAATGATATCTACACTCATAAGGATAATGTGGATGTTTTTAATGGCCGTTTAAAATTTGTGGATGAGAAATAGGAGGCGGATATGATTATTTTGCATGTTACGTATCAATTGAAGGAATCTTGCTATGAAGAATTCACGAAGATACTAAACGGGCTTCAGGTGGAAAAAAAATCCCGTCAGGAGAAGGGAAACATCGATTATTCTTACTACCGTCCCATAAGCGGCAAGGATGAAATGATGCTGATTGAGGTATGGGAAGACGAAGATTCGTTGAAAGCGCATCAGCAGAGCGAGCATTTTAAGGAGCTGGTTGAGATAAAGGGCGATTATGTAAAAGAAACCAAAATCCAAAAATTTGTGGCAGCTAGGGAGAATGCGTGCTTAAAAGGAAATGCGATGAATTTTTTTGAGGTGGTAGAAAAGCGATATAGCTACCGGGACACATTTCAGCCAGAGCCGGTTCCTAAAGAAGATATTGAGAGAATCATTATGGCTGGAATTAAAGCCCCTTCCGGGTATAATTTTCAATCTACTTCTTTTGTGATTGTAACAGACGATGCTATGAGAAAGCAGATAGGGGAATGGATTCCTACGCTTGCGGTACAGACAGCCCCGGTAATTATTTTAGCGGTCAGTGAAGTGATTCGGGCAGATACAGGAGCGTATTTTGACATGGAGGATTACAGCGCTTCAGCAGAAAACATCATGCTTGCAATTACTGCGCTGGGATACGCCGGGGTATGGATGAATGGTGTCCTTAGCCGTGATAATTGTGAACGGAAGCTTGCTAAATTAGTAAATGTTCCGGAGGGGAAGACTATTCGTGCAGTCATTCCATTTGGAATTCCGGTTCGCCCTGGTGAACAAAAGGGAAAAAAGAGTTTTGCTGAAAGAGCCGTATATAATTGTTTTAAATAGAAGCGGATGGCAGAAACCTAAAGCATCGGAAGCAAAGTAAACAGACGGTTAGAAGGAGAGGGAGCAAATTCCTTCTCCTTCTTTTATACTATATTAGGAAGGACAGGGAGGGCGTACAAAGCCGCGCCTCTCATTGATTTTACTTGTATATTTCAAAGTCTTGAAGTAGGATATTAATTGAGGTGATATTACTATGGACGCCCATGAAAGTGAGGATATAAAAAATGGCGGAACCTTTAATATTATTGGTTGACGATGAAAAGGATATCACAGACCTTTTAGAAGATGTATTGCGGCGGGAGGGTTTTTCAAATATCAAGAAAGCCGATAACGGAAAAGAAGCTGTCCGCAGGAGCCGCGAATACGCCCCGGATATTATCGTCTTAGATATTATGATGCCGGAAATGGATGGTTTTGAAGCGTGTAAAGCAATCCGGGATTTTACGCATTGCCCGATTCTTTTCTTATCATCAAAAAATGATGAGGTCGATAAGATTCTGGGCTTGGCGATTGGCGGTGACGATTACATTACCAAGCCCTTTAGTCCGAGGGAAGTAGCCTTTCGCATAAAGGCGCAGCTTCGCAGATTGGAATATAAACAAGACGGGGCGGATGGAAACGGCGGCATAATAGAAATTGGCCCACTTAGGATTGACATCGAGGCTAAACGTGTATACAAGACTGACAGCGAGATAGGATTAACAGCCCGCGAATATGGATTGCTTTTATATTTGGCTGAAAATCCCGATAGAATTATCAGTAAGGAGCGACTGTATGAGCAGGTTTGGGGTGAGGACAGCGTAGGAATTGATAACACGATAATGGTTCATATACGGCATTTGCGGGAAAAAATTGAGGATGACCCATCAAGACCAAAACTGCTTGTAACGGTTAAGGGCCTGGGGTATAAGCTGGTGAAAAATTATGCGTAGTATATCCGGCATAAAAAGCGTTGTCTTTCTATATGTTATTCTTGCCTTACTTCTTGCCGCCGCCCTATTTTTTGGTGCGCTTTATACGACTTATATCACAACGGTAGACCGTTATGACGGCGAAGCGGTAAACAGCGAGTGGCCGCTGCAATATGCGGAGAGCTTTGGACAACATATATTCATAAAGGACGGTATTCCACAGGTCAGCGAGGCAGGGCGTACAGCACTTGAAAAATTCAATCTATGGGTTCAGGTTTTAGACGATAACGGAAGTCAAGCTGCCGAATATCACAAGCCCGCCGAAATCCCAAAGGATTATTCCCTTTCTGAATTATTGGAAATAGCAGATAAAAACAGTTATGACGGGTACACGGTTTTTATTATACCTACGGTTCTGGATGGAGCAAGCTATGAATACGTGATAGGCTTCCCCCTCGGCATTTCCAAAGTTACAACATATTATAACAGTGACCGCTATATCGGCGGCAGACCCGTTGCTTACGTCGTAGTGACCGGGATATGTTGGTTAATTCTTATCGTCGGTTTGCTATACGGATTATGGATCACAAGGCACTTAGCAAAAATTACAAAATCGGCCTGCGCGATAGCGGAAAGAACTTATACGCCGGAACGGACGGGCGGCGCATTTGGTGACGCATATAAGAGCTTAAACCGTTTGGACAACGAAATACGGTTGAGCGATGAAATACGCGCCGATGCAGACCGTATGCGCGAGGAATGGATAACCAATATCACGCATGACCTTAAAACGCCCTTATCGCCCATCAAGGGATATGCCGAGCTGCTGACAGACCCGGATTATAGCTGGGCACCCGAAGAAATCAAGAAATGTGGGCAAATCATTTTGAAGAATGCCGCTTACATGGAGCAGTTGATCAATGACTTGAAACTGACGTATCAGTTGGAAAGCGGCGTTATGCCGGTTAAAATGGAGACGGTAAATATTGCCCGTGAAGTTAAGGAAATCGTGATTGATATTGCGAATAATCCCGAATATGCAGGAGAAACAATAGCATACCAATGTGAGGAAAACAAAATACTTGCGGAAGTTGATTTATCACTGCTGCGGCGCGCGATTTCAAATATCGTCATTAATGCGTTCATTCACAACGCGCCGCGAACGGAAGTGACCGTATCCGTCCGGTTAAGGGATGATATTGCCATATCCATCCGCGACAACGGCAAAGGGCTTGCCGAAGAAGAAATAAAAAACCTGTTCACCCGGTATTACCGTGGAACCAACACGGAGGATAAGCCGCAGGGTTCCGGCTTGGGTTTAGCAATTACAAAACAGATTGTCCTGTTCCATGGCGGCAGTATAGAGGTATACAGCGTATTAGGGAAAGGTACGGATATAACAATTCACTTGCCAAAGCACGCGGAATGAAAATTAAGGTTAAAATAAGGTTCTCTGAACGTTGCCATAAGGTTGCAGACTTATACTCTTTTATGAGATAAGTTTGCAGCCTTTTTCAAAAATTGAAGGGAGCCTCGTTATGGAGCTGACAGTTCAAAAGCTGACAAAGAAATACAGAGACAAAACCGCCGTTTCGGATGTGAGCCTTGTCCTTACGCCCGGCGTCTATGGATTATTGGGAGCCAACGGCGCGGGCAAGACAACCTTAATGCGCATGATATGCGGCGTTTTAAAGCCGACTTCCGGCAGCATTCGCTTGAACGGTAAAACAATGCAGGATTTAGGGGAGCGTTATTACGTCCATTTGGGATATATGCCGCAGGATTTTGGTTTTTATCCCGACTTTACCGCGCGGGAGTTCATGCTGTATATGGCGGCGGTAAAAGGTCTTGAAAGAGATAAAGCAAAGAGCCGAACCGATAAGCTGCTGCAAATGGTTAACTTGCAGGATGCCGCGGGTAAAAAAATCAAGACTTATTCCGGCGGGATGAAGCAGCGGTTAGGGATCGCGCAAGCGGAATTGAACGAACCGTCCATCCTGATTTTAGACGAACCGACGGCGGGACTTGATCCCAAAGAGCGGGTGCGTTTCCGCAACATCATTTCAGACTTTGCAAAAGAAAAGATTGTCATACTGTCCACTCATATTGTTTCCGACGTAGCTTACATTGCGGACACGATCCTGATGATGAAGCAAGGGCGTTTTCTGTTACAGGAGCCAATGGACACGGTAGCGGACGGAATTAAAGGAAAGGTTTGGGAAGTCTTAGTCAGTCAGCAGGAAGCAGACAAAATAAGCAGACAGTTCTGTGTTGTAAACCTGCACCATGAAAACGGTATGGTACGCTTACGTATCGTGCATAACCGCCCCCCGGTTACAGACGCATACCCGGCGGAGCCGAGCCTGGAGGACTTATTTCTCTACCATTTTGGGGACCAAATACCTGAAGGGAGTAACGAAGATGTTAACAAAATATGAGTTTTTAAAAATCGTTCGCAGAAAGTCCACCTTGCTTGTTATGGCAATCAGCTTATTAGTGACCGCGTTCCTTTTCGGTCTGCCGGTAATGCAGTATCAAACCTATCATCAAGACGGCGTAATTAAGGGGATGGCGGGTATTGCTTATGAGAAAGAACAGTACGAATATTTATCGGTTCCCCTGACGGACGAATACATTGAGGAAACGATCCGGGAGTACCAACGGCTTTTTGAAAATCCTGATAATGTCGGATATGACGGCAACGAAAAGTTTTTAGTCGGGGATGCCTATTGGAGCTTTGTCGCGCCCCGGACAAAGCTTTTGAATACAATTGCGGGAAATTATGACAATCCGGGTGAAAACACAGGGTATAATAAGCTGCCGGATATGGATATGAGCGGCGGCGCGGCTTTCGATCAGACACGGGAGGAAAAAATTGACGCGTTATTAAATACGTCATCCCGCGGCTTGTCCGAACCGCAAAAAGATTACTGGCGCAATAGGAGCAATGAAGTGGACACGCCCTTGCAATATGGCTACTACGAGGGATGGGAAATCATTATGAGCAGCTTTGAACTTCTGATGTTCGCGCTTTTGGCGGTCTGCATTGTGCTGGCGCCGGTGTTTGCCGGGGAATATCAAGCCGGGACGGACGCGGTCATTCTGGCTGGAAAATACGGAAAAACAAAACTGATAACGGCAAAAATCCGATCCGCGTTCTTGTTTGGGTTACTCGCATTTACGCTTCATATCGTAGTGGCGTTTGGAATACCGCTCATGGCGTTCGGCACGGATGGGTGGAACCTGCCCCTGCAAATAGCGAACACAACAATTCCGTATCCATTCACATTTTTGCAGGCTGCGCTTATAAATCTTGCGGTCATTTACCTGGTGCTGCTTGCTATGATCGGACTCACGATTCTTCTGTCCGCGAAGCTGAAAAGCCCGTATCTTGTTTTGCTTGTGCTGGTTCCGGTGCTTTTTATTCCGCTCTTTTTATCGCCTAACGGCACAAACGGGCTGTATAACCTCACCCTGTTCCTGCTGCCGTATCGCGCTACCATGCCGGAGGTCGGCAAGTATATCTCCTATCAGTTCGGCGGGCTGGTGCTTGATGCGTTCTCTATGCGGGCAATTTTGTATGCGGTATTGACGATCCTTGCAATTCCTTTTGCGGGGATGGGCTTTAAAAAGCATCAGGTTTCAGGGTAGGAGAGTGCGTTATGAAGAAATGGAAAAGGAAATGTCGCCACGGATATCCTTTTGCGCACAAGTACTATTGTAATGAATTTTAAGCGAAAAGCTGTCGTCGGTGGTGATGCTGATACGCAGTGTATTACCGTCAGTTTTCGCGATGAAATCAGCCTGTTTGCCAAAAAACCAATATCTGCGGCAACCGGCTTCGCCTTTTAAAATATGCTCTGTATCAATCTTCCATTCGACTGTTTGCGTGCGGCAGTCCGCAGTCAATCCCACCGCATACTGTATGAGATACAAAATCGGCGCGATTCCTGACCAGCCGACAAAGCCGCCCTTGTCCGCGTCGCCTTTTGTAATGCTGTCGGCTGGATAGTTTTCCCAGATGGTACCCGTTTCCTCGTAGACGTCGCAAACCGCGCGAAGATGGTTTAGCGCGATTTCCTTTGCTAATTCAGGATACCCGTATTTTTCAAGCCCGTAAAGCACCATGGTATTGGTCGGAGCCCAAACTGAACCGCTCCAATAGCCTCCGTCGGGATTGTAGCCGGCTTCGTCTGCTGCCAACGACGGAACGCGGTGTACGCGGTTAAAGGTTTCGGTATCGTTAAGCCACATTACGAGACGTTCCGCCTGCTCCGGACTTGCGACGCCCGCCGCCAGCGCCCAATACGCCGCGACCGTCTTAACGGGAGCCCGTTTTCCGTCGGAGCTAAGATCGAAGTAGAAGCCCTTGTCATTATCCCATAATAGCGCGTTGATTGTGTTCGCAAGTGCCCCGGAGTCCTCCCGTAAGTGTTTTAAATCCCCCACGAGAGCTGGCCGTAACGGTTCCACGCGTTCAATCTCGTCAAGCATGTCCGCCAGATTGTCAGCGAACAAAACCATCTCGCAGCTTATATCCAGACCGCAGCCAAGATAGCGGTTGCGCGGCGAGTTATCCATGCTTGCCCAATCGGTCACATATAAGCCGTTTTGGTGGCGCAAATGGTACTGCATTGCCTTATATTGTTCAAGCAGCGGTATAACAACCGTTTGCAGGCGCGCAATATCACCTGTGTGTAAATAGCTGATCCATTCCGCCCAGGCGGCAATTGGATGGTTTAAATTGTCGAGGGTAAGGTAAGGCGTTTTTTCAGGGACTCGCCCCAAATCCGGCTTGAACATGCTTTCGTATGCGATGGGGGATGTTGTTTTCAGGCGGCGGTGCCCGTAAGCGTTGTGAAAATAGGAATAAAGCGGTGCATTATACGCGTTGACCCACGGCAGGAAATCACGTCCTGAATCGCGGACTAGTTCGCGCGGGATTTCGCCGTCGTCGAACTGCCTGCAATAGAAATTGTCCAGTGAACATATCCCTGGTATATGCGGATGCAGCAGGTTGCAGAACATCGTGATAAACGCCGTGTCCCAGAGGAAAATATTCTCATTAAATGCGGCGTCGACAAAATTGCTGACAAAACCGCTTTCCACGGTTGGCTTCTTTCGGTTTTGGAATGCGGTCTCAACCGCGAAAGAATAGCATTTCAGCCATAAGGGCCTCGAGTCCAGCACGGGTTCCGGCAGCAGCGGCCTTATTTTTTCATAAGGCTCCAAAATAGCGGCGGAGTAGGTCTTCTTATCGTAAAACATACCGCGCCTTAAATTTTGCGTAAAATCATCCTTAGGATTCATCTTTCTCCTCCCCGCGTTCCCTGTTTTTTTAAATTTGGATACGTTTCAAAGCGTTTGCAAAATTTTCTTTGATCATATTTGTCTTGCTACTACCCGCGAACGGACGCTTGAATTACCATGCACGGGCCGCCGTCAGTGTCCGGTTCAAGGCAATAGGTTCCCAGTTGGGCGGGAACAATGAAGGTTTCCGCGTAATGAACCATAAACGGCTCAAAAGCGCTGTCA
>Ga0153924_1000143_pt1 | contig 47025 bp, 58 predicted proteins | sample TSNJ008MetaG_FD_104709 | JGI IMG/M metagenome (GOLD analysis project Ga0153924, IMG submission 104709) | Attine ant fungus gardens microbial communities from New Jersey, USA - TSNJ008 MetaG | ecosystem: Host-associated > Fungi > Mycelium > Unclassified | place: USA: New Jersey, Wharton State...
AGGGGTTTCTGGAGGGGTACAGGGTGGAGGGGGAGATGTGGCGTCAGACGGCTGTTCACATGGGGGTGCACGGGGTGGTGATGGCACCTCGGATGTGGGGGGACAAGGAAAAGATGGTAAAGCTAGTTATGATTGACAGTAACTACTAGTACAAAAGAAATCATGGAACGAGAGTCTCGCCAACGGTAAAGTGGACATGGTCGCCCTCGCCGAGAGTGAGTCTGACGGGGAGGCGGGGGTCGATGCGGACGGGGGCGCTTGTGCCGACGTAAAAGTCGCCGCGACTGAAGCCCCTTGTGATGGCGGCGGTCTCCTCGTCGGTGAGCTGGCGGGGACGCTTTGTGGGGCGGAAAGTGGAGGTGGAGGGGCCGGTGAAGGCTGTGGAGTAGTCGTAGTACTGCTGCTGCTGGAGTGTGGCGTAGACGGGCGGAGGCGGAAAGTGGACAGGATTTGGCTGGGGAGCGTCGGGGTCAGGATACGCGCACGAAGCGCCGAGTCCGCGTTTGAGGCAGCTCTGGCACGGAAGCACCTCGCTGCACCGAGTCTTGCCGGAGTGGCACGCCACACACGCTCGCCGGACCGAAGGCCCCTTGGCTGCTCCCCGTCAGCCGTCCGTCTCCCCGTCAACATCCACACAACGCACCTTTCCGCGGCCCCTCTGCGGGCCCGACGACCACCTCGTGGCCCTGTCCCAGCTGCTGCAGCTGCTGCGTCTCCAGCGTCCCCTGCCCGTCTTGCACCACTTCGTCTGCAGGAAGCCCAGACATCTTTGCTCAAACGGCGCGCAAACCCTCCTCTCGCCGGTCACACCCACCTGCGGATTATGTAATCCCGGCTATCCACCTCCCCGGTCCCCGGTCTCTCTCTCCAATGGACGATCTCTTCTCGTCCGCAGAGACCGACCATCTCCTCGACTTTCTCGACAGCTTCTGGCTCGATGAGTCCGCTGAAGTCCCCTCCCAGCCCCCGCCCGCCTCAAAGCGCGGAGCCCGCCCACCCCGCCCCCACATAGCCAACAACTCTCTGCGCCAGAAATCCCTCCTCTCCTCCCCCCAAAAGCGCCTCAACCACATCATGTCCGAGCAGAAGCGCCGCAACGCCATCCGCGACGGCTACGCCCAGCTCATCTCCCTCCTCGCCCCCGGCGACCCCCTCCCCGCGCTCCCCATGCCCACCCGCGGCCGTCCCAAGGGCAGCAGCAGTCGCGCCAAGGGCCAGACCAGAGGAAAGAGCGGCGTCCTCTTCCGTGCCGTCGAGTACTGTCGCTGGCTCGAGCAAGGCCGCGACGCCCTTCGCCAGGAAGTGTTGCGCCTCGAAGCTGCCGTAGATAGCCCTTCTTGACCATACTTTATTCATTACATATAATACATGTTCATTAAATCAAGCACTCCTCACCCCCACTCCTCTTGTAGATCTCTCGCCAAAAAGTCATCCTCAATTTCATCGTCTTCCTCATCGTCCACTTCCACCCTCCGCCTCTTCTCCCCACTCCACTCCACTTCCTCTGCAGTAATCCCCTCCTTCAGCCTTGAATTCCGATCCGCCGCCATCTTTTTCCGTTTCGCCAACGGTGATCGCAGCGAATCGTCCAGCGGCGTACTGCTTCTCAGCCGTTTTCTCTTCGCCCGCGGTGTGTTGTTCACACTGCAACCATGAGCTTACTCCTTCCAAAGCTGAGGAATTCCATACCTTGCTCCGCCCACACTGCTCTCATCCGTCAGCTCATCGTCGCTCTTCATGCGTTCATCAGCACTCTCATCATCGCTTTCCATCATGGCAGCCTCAACCTCATCATTGATATCATTCCAATCAATCTCTTCGAGGTGTAGCGCACCTACTGCCCCACTACTGCCCTCTCCCATTTCAACATCTTCTCCCGCAACCGGCTCAAGGTCCCAATCGTCTGCATCAGGCTCCGGATCCGACGAAATCTGGTGATCCGAAACAGGGGGACTGTTCGAGGCCCCTGCCAACGACGCTTCGTAAAACAGATAAAGCTCTTCGTCCTGTCGCTTCCAGAGCGCGATACAATCATTGAACCACTCGAGACGCACAATCTTGATGCCACCCCGCTTTCTTGCTGTTTCAACTTTTTTCGTCCCGCGCTGCACAACTCGGCTGTCAATTCCCTCCTCGCCTCGGCTCAAACACTCACCTTGGCTGTCACAATGTGTGTCACTAGTGGAGTGAGATCGGTATAGCACTTGGCCCCAAACATATGCGCTAGTCGCCAAAAGTCTGTCGTCTCTTGTGGAACGTCCAGAGGAATGACACCGGAGAACACTATGTGAGCACCTGCAAGTACCTCGGAGCGTATCCATGGTATTATTTTCTGTGTCACGTCAGTGATGGTCAAACGATAAAAAGAGGGCACCTACCGTCACGTCATAAGGTCTATCAACGGTTAGATCCTGTGTGCGTCGAAGGTTCCGGGCTTTCTCCGATAGCTGCTGATCGTAGGACTCAAAGAACCGTTGATGTACTTCGTTTAACAGCTGCGGATCAAGAGTCAGTCATCCATCAAAATTGATGCCCTATAGGGGGGGACAGACCTTCTCTATCCGGCTTAATTCTCTGTCGTCGTTCTTTAACAGAGCCTGTTTAGGCTTCTCGATGGAAATAGCATTCTGATTTTCTGCTGGTTTCTCTGTCGTCGATGGCTGCTTCTCCGAAGAAGTCTCTTGCGTAATGTCATGGTTGATAGTGCCTTCCAGCTCTTCCTGCTTTTTGGCGAGGGGCCGTTTCTCCAGCTGCTCGTCCAAAGCTGCATTGTTGGTCGAAAGCAAGATCTTTTGCTCGAGCTCTGCTTTCTCAATATCCTCGGGTGAACCAGACTGTGAACTTTCTGATATTGTAGTGTCAGCACTATCGAAGACGAGGTCAGAGCTTATTTACCGGAAGAGGCCTGGAGGTTGGTAGTGGCGGTGGAAGACGGCGTCAGGGGCGCGATCTTGGCAAGGAAGCTCGAGTTGATGTCACCAATGCCAATGAAGAAATCGTCTAACAAAGTTAGTGAGAAAATGACTCGAGGCATGGGCAGGAACTGCTTTACAAGGGATAACTTTGATTAAGTTTGGGCTCCATTCCCATACATCCGCTCTATCGTCAATAATAACAACCATGGAGGTATCGCATGGGAACAATCGCTGTAAACTCTTCTGTGTCATGCCTACAGGAATCGGTAATAGGCAGAGCAAATAGAATTAGAATTGACTCACTTCCGCTCTCGTCGCGACTCAATATTCGTCCTTTGAAAAAGCTGCCGTCAGGGTCAACAGCGGCGCACACTTTCTCTGCATAGGCGCGTGTGCCCATAGTATACACGTGCATGTCGAACTTGTTGGCGATTTGCTCAAGAAACTCCTGCCAGCCAGGTCTTTGAGAGAGATAGAAAGCGAGCTTAGTGCATACCTATGGTTTCGTGGAGTGATTCGTACCTTGGTTTGATATAATACATACAACCTTCGTTTTCGACGAGCTTGTGCTTCCCTTTCGGTCGTTGGGGTCCTCTCATGTGTGGCGTGACGAATGACTCGGGCCCGAGACGGAACTTCTTGACGTCCTTGAGAGCCCCCCAGTTGGGATTACATTCGCTGTCAGAATCGACATCGGAATCTTCAGATACTTCAGAGCCGCATGGTGTAGTGGATGACTTCTTTGCCTGGCGCGCCTCCCAAGCTTCACCCTCTGCTATCCATTCACCGACCGTAGGATCAACCGTCGCGTGTACGATCGTCTGGTCGAGATCAACAATGAGAGAGAGTTTGCGGGACTTGAGAAGATGTTGAGCTGTTTCGAACTCGATCCGCTGAGCCTCTTCGAGGGAGACAGTTGGACCGAACGCAGAGTGTGTCATTTGGATATGGGCGCGAGATGCGTCGGAATAGCCAGTGTAATCGATACTAGGCCAGAATTTAGTGTGTTTTTAGAGAAGAAAACGAAAAAAGGAGAAGAGTCTCATCGGGTTTCATACCTCGTCATATCTTTACCACAGAGCACGCAGAGTCCACCGAGTTGGATGCCGTGCTTGCATGGCTCGGTCACAATGAGAGCCGGTTTGTCTTTTGCTCTGTTTTTGGAGATGGCATCGCCAGGCTTAATCTTCCAAACGTCGAGAGTACCTTCTACCGCAGCATCCCAGGTCCCAAATCGGGTTTCTGGGTTGGAATCCGGCGTCTTTGGAAGGTGAACGAAGGAGTAGGTGAGGAGGCGAGTACCGCGCTTGAGGTGGTCGGTCGGTTTCGCCTCGAGGGTGACGACCTTGATAGGAAATGGAAATGAGGACGGGAGGAAAAGCTCAGTGGGACTGGCCGAGGCCATTGTTAATCTTGCAGAGCTTTTTTCGCAGGGGAGTTTGTGACGTTTGTTCTGCCTCCAACAATCAACAATGCCATATATTCTCCTTTAGGAAATCCTTGTTAGCTCTACAAGGTCGCCAAGGCTTATTACTGGGTCTGCTATTGCTGGTGCTGCTCTTGCTCTGGAATAAATACTCACCATGGAGATTCATTCTGTTGGCCAGCTATGCCATCTTTCTTCGATTCTGTCAAACGCTTTCTTCCTGCCTTTCTGACAGGCAATGCCCTCCAGCTCTACTCCAGGCGATACCCCTCTTGCTTCTTTCTTCGTCTTCCTCTCTTGGTTTACTTGGATTATATCTTTCCCTGCCTCGCGGTAGAGGATATCATCTGTCTCCGACGTGTATGTGTAACATTCACATCTCGTGCTCTAGTCAGATAATGACACGGTGCCAAGGTGAACAAAGCCTTCTTTCTGATTACACATGAGCCGTCCATATGGCGGCGCTTTTTGTCGCGCATGAATCATCATCCTGTGGTGTACTTGCGCCCAACGTTCGACTATTCCAACAAGGACACCTACTACGAGGCCGAGCAGATCGTCACGCGGACGATTTCGCTCGACGACAACTGGCGCGCTCATCAGCCAAAGGTCATCACTCGGATGCTTCTCGAGATGCACTATGAGGTGCTCGACATGTCCCTCCTTCCTGGTGGCAAGTACATGGTGGCTTCTGTGAGAAACAAGGGCAGCTACCGCTACTATTTCATTCTCTACATCCTCGATCATCCTTCTGGCCCACGAGCCATCGCGCGAGTCGAAACCTTTGCCAAGGTCTTTCGCATTCAGACACGGTACATTAAGATCCATGACAAGTACAGTATCCTCATCACCTGCGTAAGGCGATGTTTTTATGACCATCCTCCTTTCGGGTGCATTTTTTTTTCTCAACTTGCATACACGCATTTTTGCTCATCGTCTACATTTAACACAGTGTCAATCTCTCGGAAATGAGCCATGAGCATCCACTTCAAGTACCTCCTTACTTCTCCGAAGTTCTGGTGTACTGTGTCCCCATGAATGTCCTTGAATATATCGGTGACCCCAACATTGTCTGGGGTTCGCCCGAACATGAGCGTAGGCTCCTCGAGCATACCAACGGCCCTTTCCATTTCCTAACCTCTATTGAAGTCGATGGCGATATCAACCACCTTGCCTCGTTCGACAATGAAGGCGCCCCTTGGATTGTCATCGTGACCAACGATCTCTACATCTCATTCTACAATTGCAGAATGTCCTATCCGATCCTTTTCAAATGCACTGAACATCCAGATTTCGACTACGAAGTACGCGTCTTTCAGTAGTTTCTCTTTTCACGTCTGACAACCTATCCTTGAATAGACTATTCGCGCCATCCTCCCGCTTCCCAAACAAAAACAAATTCTCGTCGTACGCCAGTGCATCATCATAGCTGATCACGAAGAGTGGGTGATCGAACTCTACGACTTCCCCACCGCACACTCTGTACAAGCACCCACGCACTCCATTATCGTCAAATACGCCCTCCCTTACACGCTCCTCAAAGTCCTCATCTCGGAACCTCTGATACCCGACCCCTCCCCAAAATTCCCAAAGCTCCAAGACCAACCTCTGCCACCCGTCTCTATTTACTTCCAGTCACGCACCCCGTATGGCCTGATGCACTTTAGCCTGTGGCCCATGTGCCAACAAACGTCAGACGGGGAGATTCACTACATCTTAAAGTATATCGTAGATCCCGCCCCACTTCCTGACGGACCGACACCGGAATGGGAACTTGTCAGAACAGAGGCACAGAAGCATTATACACATCAGTCATGCCATCAGACCGACCCCCAAGTCGTGCATGTCCTCCCTGGAAACTATCGCGCCGTCTACTACACGACCTCTCAACACGACAGGAGAACCTCTCCGTCCATGCTCAGGTTCCGGCGGTATCTTTCTCCTGAAGTCCAAAGAACCACCTACCCTGAAAGACCTAAAGATAACTCGTTGGCATTTATGCGCACGGAGCGTCCGTTCCATCCGAGCGGTCTTTATGGGTGTATTGAAATCGGATTGGACGATGCTTATGCCTTCTCCTCCAAGGGAATCAATGCCGTTGCCTGGGATGAGAGTATAGGACGTGTGTGTGTGGCCGTTCAAGGGGAGCTTGGTGTCCGGATACTTGACATGGGCTTGACGGTCGAGCCAGATCAGAGATTTGCCGGGTGGAAAAAAAGAATGTCTCAAGAGATTGCCGAACAAGATTGTTGGCACTCCAGAAATTGTTCACATACTCGCACTGTATCCAGTCGACCCAGTTTATCCGACTGGCTGGGTTTTGGTAGGGACTCGAGACCATGATACACTGTTTGAATATATTCTTTGCTGTGGCATGTATTACAAAGCGCTGATACAATTCGGAAGAATGCGACGACATGACGACAAATGGGACAATATAATGTTGACTCCTACTACAAATAAGTAAAAGCGAGGGAGATCGTAAGTTCGCATGAAATACTACACAGGATAATACAAGAAACCATCATTATCGAGTCTATCCATTGCGTGAATGCAATAGTTAGAACGAGCACAGGGGTGGGGATGCTGATGGAGAGCATCAATCAATGAACGCTTAGGAAGATTAAAACATCATAATGATAGGGGAAAATCCAAGGAGGCAATGGTGAAAAAACTTGAACGGGACGTTGCGAATCAAGAATAAATATACTAAACAAGAACGTCTGCGTACCTCTCTGGCCATCAGTAGCACACGACGAGCTCAAAATCGCTGCATGAATGAATTCGGTGAAGTCTTATCTTTACGCCCATCTTTGTCCTTCTCCTTCTTCCCAATTCCAAACATAGGTGCAGTCAGACTTAATTTTCTCTTCGTCCGCTTCGGCTCACTGGTACTGATTGGTGAATTTGTGGTCGTGGCACCCTGATTCAGGTGATTGAAAACGTGTCTCGACGAAACTGGAGTTGAGATAGTAGGCAAGGATGGCGCAGATGCGGACGGTGTATTTGATTCCAACAGAGTATTTAAACTAGTCCGAGGGCGATGTCCGTTCGCATGATTTGACGGATCGCCGGTCTCTGACTCCAGGGGAGCCATTCCATTCTTGATTGACATATCATATTTATGGAAATTTTCAAAGGATGAGCCAAGAGGTGGATTTACTTTAGCTGTAAAATGACTCGCTCTATCGGGTGTGGGGGGCAAGCTAGCGTTCGCAGTGACTGGCCTTGGAGTGACATATGTGCGAGTGCTTGGTATCACATTCTTATGGTGATCTAGTGATGCTCGAGAACGAGGACCAAGCACTAGAGACGATTTTCGGGAAGGCAAAACATCTATCTGATCGGTTGACTGTGATGATCTCGAAAAGGACTTCGGAAGAACGGGTGGAGGGGAAGATGAGACTGTTGTGGCTGGCGATGACAAAATTATTGAAGGACCCGAGGAGGAACTATCTTGTTGTGTCGCACTAGAAGAGGTATGTGATGAAACAACAGTAATTGCTTGGGGAGGCTCCAGGTTAGGGCTCTTGCGTAGTAGGTCGTGGGTCATTGCTGTCTGAGAGGGGGATCGTTTAATTTGGGAGGTGGTCTTATACCAATTGGCAGACGGAGATCGCTCTTTAAGTGCAGGAGAGGGTGGTAACTCATCAATTGACTTGTCAGACTTTGACTTATCACCTAATCGGAAGCTTCTTCTCTTGAACCAGCCGCTTGTCTTCCGAACCTTGTCTTTTCCCTTATCTTTTACTTTTCCACTGGGGGGTTCGGATACTAAAGTAGACAATGACGAAATATGAGGAACTGACGGGATAGACGATGGATCATCAGGAATGACCAAAGATGGAGAGGAAGCTGAATGGTGAGTTGATCGCGGCGAGTCAGACTGTATGAACTGGTCTGATCTGTCGTCTATATATGATATTGCAGTAGTTGGCCGATTGGAAATGCCACGACGGACAGGAGATAGAACTGCATGAGCAACGCTGGGGGAGGGCGGTGCTATGAGTGATGGGGACGTATTGGGAAGCGGAGAGATAGGAGAGTCCCCCGGTGTGAGGTTAGAAGATTTGTCGGCGATAGATGTAGAGGTGATAGGAAGTTGTGACGGCGGAAGTATGACGACAACAGAGGTTTCTGTTTCATGAGACTCAACTTTACTAAGGCCCGGAGGTAGTGAAGGCACAAGCTGTTGCGAAGGCGCTCGTAGCTTAACACCATTTAATTCAGGTTCAGGTGATCGGGGGGAATCAGGATTCCTGAGTCCCAGAGAACCGAGGTCAATGTCAACAGCCTGGTAGTATAAAACATATGCCGATCCGGAATGAGAGTCGCCATAGTATTTGGGAATATCGCCTTCAGGTATAGGATACACATTGTCGTCGTCGAACACAAGCCACGTTCCAGCAGACTTGACGATAGAGATATAATGGCCATGATGCGGTCCACTAATGAACAGATCAGCAATACACACATATGGGAACCATTCACTCACTTTCCAATATGAACTACGATAGCAAAGAGGCTATACAATCGGTCTGCGTTCTCAAGGTCATCCACGGTATTGAACAGCCGTAACTCGTGAGGAAAAGCGACGCGGTAATTTAATTTGATATATTTTTGCACATCCTCCTGAAATTTGAAGCGTTTAAGATGTAGTGCAAGAATGTTAGGTAACTTCTTGATCTTCATGCTATAAACGACATGGTGAGCAACCAATTGACTACTCTGTTCATTAGCCCACCGTTTTTCTGCTTCTTGGAGATCACAGCACGAGTCACAAAAGAATTTGTTTCTTTGGCACAACATCTCACTCGCACTGAATGACCGCAGGCATGCTGTTACACTGGAGTTCTGTTCAATGTCTATTGAAAGGTCGAGGAAAGACTCGTCACGGGAGGAAACCTAGATGATTGATGAGCGGGAGCGACTAGAAACAGAGGGGAGCACCAACCGTCTCACAAGTCAAGCACCGAGTTTCACTAGTCAGAACACCTTCGAAGAGCCGGTGGACCAGTGTGGCATCCTGTGGAGAAGCACCTGAATTTGAGCTGGTCGTTGCCGTCACGATAGTTGGAGGTGCTTTAGAGGCCAAAGTTGCCAGGGAACCGGTCACTGGAGAAATGCGGATAACGGTTAGAAAGAACGAAATGCCGAATCCAATCAAACTCACAGTCTTCTGCTTGGGCACTGTTCTGTGCCGATTTCCTCTCTTCCTCAAGCTCCTCAACAATGGTGTTTAGCAGATGATTCAGAAATTCATGGGCATCCTGATGCATGGTCCCGCGGAAATCTTCCTTGCTTTCCTTGAGTTTGTCAATAAATGCTTTGGGTGCCACCGTGCCCTTATCTCCCGGATGTGTCGAAATGAAGAGGAACAAGGACCGAAGAGCAGAAAAGAGAGTAGGCGGGGAGATGGGAATCGGGTAAGGCGGTTGAGAAGCAGTGGAGAGCAAGTCAGGAGGATTGTCGATCGGTGAGCCCTTGCGGTCGGGTTTGCGACGGACAGGGGTGAGAGAGTATTGCAAGGAAGCAGGCTTTTTGAGATCATTTGTAGCGGGAGGAGGGTAATCACGGGGGAGAGAGGGGTCTACAGTCTGTATGATGAGGTCGCGAAAGGGCGCGCAGAAATAGAGAGCTTGGAGCACAGAATTGGCGTAACTGGACAAACAAAAGTAAGGGAGTGGCCAACAAATTGCATGAAGAAGCACACCAGGTATTACCAAACTGAAAAGATAATCACTAGGGATGACAAGATTTATAATGGCCAACATACGTTCTCAAATCCAAATTTCTTGGCATCTGCAGAGCTGACGACGGGCTCTTGCACCGGCCTGGGCTCATGCTGAGGCTGCAAGGGACCGCCAAATATTCGCTTTGTACGGGCCATCATGGTGGCCTGGCGGGAAAGTCTAGTGATGGTCGACAGATAGATGATGTCCATCAAACCTTGCGCTTGGCACCACGTGACCCCGCATCCTGATTTTCACGAGATCGTCTGCTCACACAAAAACCTTAGATCGATCTGCTTCTAGGCACTGAAAATTCCTTCATCTAATCTAGTGATTCAACTAGCATACTTAACCTCTTTGATGTCTTCCAGCCAATGACGTATGTGTTGATACTCAGCATCCTCCCAGTATTACGTTCAACATCTAATCAGGGCCCTGAACATCATGGTCCTGAACATCATGGTGACCTTGTACGGAACTTTCATATCAGCCACATGACCATCACTACCTGAGCAACATGTGCCCTTGTCCTCCAAAGATAGCAATCAGACATCATCAGTATGACCAAAGATGTCAGATCTCTTGAGAAACCCTTGTTGTTATACTCTTCATCAACTGCTTGAACATAACTTGGCAAGGCTTGAGAATTATTCAAACCAGGGTAGTATTTACACATCCATGATGTTTGGCAGCTTTCGAAACACTTGAGATATACACAAAACAAGCACTAGGTCAATATACAGCTCTATTACTCAACATTATCATCAGAATGTTTCAATATTACACCTATGAGCAACGTCACCTTTTCCGAATGAAACTCGGCACTGAGGCATTGGCAACAGGCGGCATAAAGCTATTCAGGCAGCTAGGTAAGCACTGACCAAAATCTGGTAAATGAGCAACGTTTGCTCAGGCCTTTCTACCATCCGGGGGCGCTGCTCCCTCAAAAAATCTATTTCTTGTAGAACGAGATCACCTGTCAAGCCCTCAGGTAGCATGCCAAGAGGAGAAGAGGGAATGACTGATGCAGGGGTCGGTGTTGCAGCAGGGGGTAAGAATCCGCTATGTCGCAAGAGTGATGATAGCGCGATAAAAGACCCCGTACGTCCACTGCCCGCTGAGCAGCCTACGAGGATGGGTGGATCAGGGTCATCACACTGGAGCACATGTGTTCGAGTAATCGATGGTGAGGGACTGTCAAAATTTGGGTCTCTGTTCAACTGATCGACTAGCTTCACAAGAGCCAGTAGAGATTTACGGTCTTCAGGAACACCGTGATCGGGCCAAGCAGTATAAATCAAGTGCTGGAAGATAATTTTGTTATTATCATCTTCCTCTAGTCCATAGGAATCTTCGCTCTCATCCATACTTTTCAACGTAGTTGATTGGATGGTTGAAGTTGAACTGACAGGTGAGATTGCAACTATACTTTGTAAACAGTAGGCATCCTCATGATCTTGCGTGTGCATGAGCGTCACCTTGAGTGCCTGCCCAGATAGCCCAGGGTCAGGAGGTACAGTGACAGATTTGCCAACTTCAGTGGGAAAATAGGGGTGAGCTTTCGTCCGATCACCTTCGACATTCTTTGTCAATTGCACAACCGTCCTGATTCGGCTTGTGAGATGGGTAGCTGCATCATCTTCGAGTTTCATGTTGGACGTTGCTAGCGGAACTTTGGGGGTGGAAATCGGCTGCACGATGAAACTGAGAAAGGTATGGATTGTCATAGGTAGTGGCGCCTGTGTAGCTATCCACCACTTATGTCCGCACCGCTCTCAGCACCCAATTAGCATTGAGGTATCTCCCTGTGGCGCTGTCGCTACCCTCAACAACCCGCGTGCGATCATATGGTACAACGTTGGCGTAGCGATTGTGTGGGATATTTTGCATTTGATTCCCAGTGGCCACGGAATAATACTCCAGGTGGGCGTCGGGAACGACGACCGGAGAATGAGAAGCCTCCAAACCGCTTGAGAAGCCCGACAGTACTCTAGCTCTGCTGCGACTCAACAATCGAACATATTCCCGTCTTGATTCACGCTCTGAAAGGGTTCGAAGGACGGAGATGATATTAGACTCCGTGTAAGCATTGCTGAGCCACGCTGGGAGTACATCGCGATAAGACATTGAATACTCAAATAGAGCCGAATTTTGAATTCTTATCATTTCATGTTATTCTCACGATCAGCCTCTTTCGACATGGAATTTGTCTCGCTGATCAATGAAAGCACAGTTGTCAGGCGAGTTACAGTCAAAATTCTGACAGAGTAGCTAACGTCACTACGACAGGGTCAGCTCAACCCTTGACAAGTCCGTAGGTAAAGAACATCTAACGGATGGGGTTGTAGAGACTTGTTGGTCATCACGAGGAGTTAGGCAATTACCTTGATTTTTCCAATCCCCTCTGACTAGCTCACCCCCCAGGAACTACCTCAATCAATCCAATTACACTTCACAGATCTTGTCTCACCTCGTCGTATCTCCCTTGTCTTTCAAGGGGGATTTGTCGGAACCCGCTGTCTGATCCAGGTTCCAGTATCGTCTGATTCCAAGAATGAGTGGCGTGATGTAACAAATATCTACCCAGAAGACGTCAACCGCCGACAGACATTTGACCTGCAACCCATCGATTCCACAGTGGACGATGGTATCCGGGCAATAAAGTTCGTATTCAGAGGGAGTTCCGATTTCTTTGGTAGAATCACAATTTATGACTTGAGAGTAGAGGGTTTAGTTAAAAATATCCCTGAGGGATCAGGGGTGATAGCGACATAGATACACGATTAAGCAAATGACAACTTTAAAGAACACTTTCACGACTGAACCTCTGCTTTGCGCCTTTCAAGCCTCCTTTTACGCCTCTTTTCACACCTTTTCTTACGCCTTTCAAACTTCATCTTGCGCCCCCTCAGTCTAACTTTTGGTTGCTTCCTTGCCATCGAGATTCGCTTCTCTGCCATGGAGATTCTCTTATCTGCCATCGAAATTCGCTTGAGACTATCATTGAGGTCGAGAAACTTGCCACCAACATCACGGATCTCGAGCGTTGGCCGACCAACCTTCTCTAGGCTCTGAGATCTCCGTGGTGTCTTAATATATGATTTTTTGGTGTTTCGGATCATGAGTCGAGGATGAGTCGACTTTAGATCCTCCCTCCGCTGAGCGAAGTCCCGTCCAAGTTGCTTAGCATGCTCGAGTGCAGCTGGCACAATGGGTTCCTAAATTTGCTCCATTTCAGCTGATGGGGATCACAGAGAGGTGTGCCAGCTTACTCGACCGTCCTCGGGAACGGATTCCCAATACTGGCGTTGATATCTTCGGCGCTGGGCATCGCGGTTTTCGTCTTGCTCGAGAAGATCTGCTTCAATAGCTTCCCATCGAGGACCATCCCAGTGAACCTTGGCTAGATTATGTGGTTTAACCCCAAGAAGTGTCTCCATGCCACGTTGGAACCCATATTGAATTTGTTTTTTCTGCACAAAAAATTCAGTGTCTACTCGATATAGTTGAAGATCAAGATCAAGAAAAAATCAATTCAGATGGGGTTGAAACGGTTCTAACCATGCTCCGGGCGATGTAAGGCACCACAGAAGGTCTTCCAGTTCGCGAATGATGAAGAAATTTCATCATAACCACAGAATATGGGTTGCTGAACTTACCTCCTGAAAGGAAGAAACAGCAGAAGTTAGTTAGCAACTACGATAACTTGGTTGGTGAGAAGATATCTACCTATGAAATGGATTTTAGTCAGCTACGATTCAAGGATAACAGAATTTACAAGGGTCAGACAAAGTGCAATTTAACCATTGATCGTTTGATGTCTTCAAGACTAATCGAAAATTTTGTTCGACTCATCGTTTTGAGTCTGAATAGAGAAAAAGCATGTACATACTTTGTACCAAGAATACTCCAGACCTTTCAGACGGAGGATAGCATCAACACGCTTGAGGCTCAGATGATGACGCTGAGATAGACTCCTGACACTGTTTTTTATCGGGTCCTTCATATAACCCTCGTAAATCTGCTGGCGGAACTCATCAGACAGCGGGGGAGGAGGTGTAAAACTGGGATTCATTGGAAACGGCTTAGAAGGAACATTAAGGTACAAGTGTCAGCCCGACAACTGAGACGCCTACCACGTCACCTCCAAGCCAGTTGTTTGGTTTGGCACTCTTGTACTGGGCACCGATAGTTTTCAGCCATTCATTGTACGAAGTTTCCTGTTTGTGTTTTCCTTCCGTGGCATGCCCGTCAAGTGACTCTAGCTGTTCTACAAAGGTAGTTTCGGGACTAGTGGCTTCGAGTTCAGCCTCCTCCTCAGGTGTGGGTGGTTCCGGAGCAGCACTAGACCATCGCGTCAATGTCCAGGAGATGCTACGACGCGTGGGGAGGCACAAGCATGGACGTGGACCAGCAGGGAACCTAGAGGCCCGTCGGAAAAGAGAGAGCATCTGCTGATGGTACGTGGGATGTCAAAAATTTGTAGGTATTTTGCACGTGATTAGCTATTTAATTTTGTGACAAGATGACAAGATCACTGTCAATGGCGTACACTGAACTAGAGCTCCTTCATTTACTCATTGGTTTTGCAACACTTCGACCGGTGAATCTATTGGAATGGCCAACTCACATATCAATAGACAAAATCCATCATTTTTTGCTACATTCCGTGTTTCTCAGTCCACATTTCTTATCGTATCCTCCTTCACTTCAATATCAGCGGAATTTCTGGAAATGGGTCCTTGAGAATTTGGAAATTGCACAGAAGGTATGTCAACCCTTTAATATATTATGTTGATAGGCGTGAGGAATAGCTGTATCCGCAGACTCACGACTTCGAAGTCGATCCAAGATTTTACGAACGGTACTTGGAGTTGCTTGCTACTTCTGGCCCGTAGGTAATTTCCAATGCATCATTGCTCATTCCTTGAACGATTATGCAGAAACATTAGTTTCTTGCCACCAGAGAAAAGTGATCAAATCTGTGGACCTCAATTGCCCTTGATCCACCAGCCGCCAGTTGATTCCTACGTGACGTATTTTTGGCGACCCTTGCCCTATCAACCTCCCAAATCGTCTCTTAGTGCTGTGGATTTCTCAGAGTACAGAACAGCGACTCTTTTGGAATCAAGGAGACTAATCGAGAGTGGTACCACTGGATTACGAACATGGGGAGCCAGTTTAGTTCTAGCTCATTACCTTTCAGAAAACTTAGGTCTGTATAAACATTTTTCGTAAATCAAAATGTTCCTCATTCATAAACTGAAGAATTGGTCGGAACTCGACGAGTCCTAGAGTTGGGTTCTGGAGTTGGCTTCCTTGGCATAGTTGTTGCATCGTTGCAGCTTCAGCACGCTGCGACATCAAGCTGCAACGGCCGAAACGGCACCTTGTATCTGACCGACATGAACGAAGAAGTCCTAGCGCGGTGCAAAAAAAATATCGTTCTTCCGTGCAGTAAGCATTTCAGTCTTGCCTTGTAGGTTTCTGACACCCAATGAAGATTGTTCCTCGATCCACCCAAATGTGCACGTTCAGAAATTGGATTGGTCCGTTTCTTTGGATAACCACCAAAGGTGTGATCTGGCATCTTATCTTGAACATGACCTTAAACCCGACATCATCCTGGGTGCAGATATTGTTCGTCGTCCGTATGCGGATTGCCGACCATTTTATGCTTAAACCACCCCGTTAGGTCTTTGATCCGTCCCTAATTCCTGCCCTAGTCAGTGTCCTCAAGATCGCCTTGAGGAAGGAAGGCAAGGAAGACAGCGAGCGCAAAGTTAGATATGCTCTTATAGCACTGGCCTTGCGCAACCGAGCAACCACCGAAACTTTCATTTCCCGCATCCGAGGTAAAAGAGCTCGTTCCCTCATGTGTTTGCTTACAATTTCAATAGATGAATGTCTCTGCATTTCTGACATTTCGTCTCACATTGAACGAACACAGCTGGATGTTTTGTGTGAGGATGATGTGCACCTATACAAAATCACGACAAAATGATGGTACTGTCCATCAAAAATAGTAGTTTGATGTCCCAGCATTTCACTAATCATCGACAGCACTAGACATACTGAATTATAAGTACCGTCCTAGTACGAATGAAAGTCCAACCTCTCTCTACTTGCATGATTGATTTTTCCATCTCAGGACTGCAGAAGTATGTGGTAACAAGGCATTGTGAAGGGATAAAAACAATTTCCGTACAGGTTATAATTACGAAGAAAGTCTCAGAGAGCTGGCTACTGCTCCCCATATCCGAGAGGGTTCTTGCTCTGCCAATTCCAGAGATCCCGACACATTGTTTTGAGGTCCTGAGGTGCCTTGAAGCCCAGCTCGCTCTCGGCCAACGACGGATCAGCAGTCAGATCTGGGACATCTCCGCGTCTGATGGATATCGTCAATTAAGCAAGGTCAATTTCGATCAGAGACTGATTCACTTACCGTCTACCAATAATTTCATATTGATATTGATAACCAGTAGCCTCGCGCATTGCTTCAACAATCTGGAGCACGCTCATACCCCTACCCTTTCCAAGGTTGTATGCTTTGTAGAAAGCTTCGCTCCTTCCGGAGAAGATAGAAGAACCTTCTTCCAAGGCATCTAGAGCCAAACTGTGGCCGGATGCGAGATCAAGAACATGCAAATAGTCGCGAACGCAGGTACCATCGCTTCAAGTTCGTGAGTATTGTCTTCGAGAACACAAGACAACGAAAAGTTATTCACGGTGTAGGATAATTATTTCCAAAAACTTTCAAAACTGGATCCTTCACGCGCCCTACGGCCATCTGTGCGAGGAGGGGGAGAAGATTCCCAGGTCGACCGCGAGGGTCTTCACCAATGAAACCAGAAGGATGGGCACCTGCAGGACTGGGAGAAGTCGTACACTGTAGACGAGCAAAATTAGGAGCTCACTTGAAATAGCGCAAGGAGATTGCCCGCCATCTCGGATCAGCTACAAAAACAAAATGTTGGGCTGATTGTTTGAACGCAGTGCAAGAGATCATTCCTTACAGTGGCATAAGTCCTCTATAATGGTTTCTACCATCACCTTAGTCTTGCCGTATGGACTGTCTGCTTGCAGTCGGGTTGTCTCTGGAATTGGGATGATGGGCGGTGTCCCATACACAGTAGCAGACGACGAGTAAACAATTCTTCGGCAGTCAAACTCATCCATGATTTGAAGGAGTGAGACCGAAGCGGAAACATTGTTAGCGTAGTAGACTAATGGTATCTCGGTAGATTCTCCAACGGCTTTGTACGCCTATGAAGCAGGCTTAAACACCGAAAATTTCGCTCATGCCGGACTTACCGCAATGTGAACTACACCCCAGATACCACCCTTTTTGTACTTTTCAAATACTGCACGGAGCTGTTCGGGTTTGGTAAGATCGCAGTTAATAGAATCAATCTTAGTGCTCTCGCGTTCGAGAGATGTCGCATTTTGAGGAAGCTCGTTTTCAGAAAGCCGAGAGACGCGAGCGAGAGCGGCTGGTAAAGAATTATGATAGTTGTCTATTGAAATAACTTTGTAACGCCTTGTTTTCTGAAGAGTGTAGATAACATGGGAGCCTAGTAAAGAGGTTGACTGGACAGAAGCATCTTGTCTGTGAGGAGAGCATACCGATATAGCCGGCACCACCAGTCACCAGTACATTCTGTCTTTACTTAGCGAAGTAGATCTACGTGAAAGAATACGCATACCTTAAGGGCTGGTTCAGACATAACCTTGATATGTTGGGTGAAGTTGGAAGAGATTTTGAAAATCTAAGTATGGGTTATCTATCAATGATCCTGATGCGCACATTTTTGCTCCAAACTGCAATTATGAACAGATAAAGGATGGCTACAATAGCATCCGATGAGGATCTTCTATCGCTCGACATCAAACTGACATTTACACGTCGAGAGAAGAAAGGCATCCCGCATGAAGGGAAGATGTTACATGGGGGACAAACCTATCCACATCTCGCCATGAAATTCCTGTCAACTCCTGTCGATGCTTCCACACTCATAAGTTTTACGGGGAATGCAAAGTTTTCAGTTTATTTTATGTTGGTAAGGAATAGGCAAATGGTTTCAGAGGTTTCGACCATTCGAGCCCATCCACAATAATATACGATATATAATAGGCACCGAATGACTGAAGGCACTGTCACACCGATAGCGCTTCAGATAGATTACACTGTGCTGAATGATTTGAAGCAAATGTCTCAAGGCTGTCCATCCGCTCCCTCGAAATCTGTCCCCTGATCATCATGAGTAGTAGCGGGCTGAGACTCATGTATCGTCGATGTTTCAGGGACAGGAGTTCTAGAATTTGCCTCATCTATGGTGCTCGTCACTTCATCAGCCCTATGTGTCTTCTCTCGTTCGGCTATGCGTTCTTTCTCAATCTCCTGTACGAGGAGCGCAACGTCACCGGTACCAATTCTGCCAAAGTGCTGTAAATATTGATCGCGAGCTGTTCGAAGTGCAAGCCAAGACCATCTTTGTTTGTTCTGTGATTCTATCAAGATTGGATTCGCCAATGAAGTAGAAGACGCACCTCCTCGAATTTTGCAATTTGAGGATCTAACGGTTCCGTTTTCTTGACAGGTACCGCTGGAGCTGAGACTTGAGTCGAAGTTGAATTAGGAATTGAACTTGTAGTTGACTGTGCTTGAGTTGGCTGAACGGTTGTCAGTGGTCGTGGAGGGAGAGAGGGATGTAGTGCGGAGGCAGCTGCAGCAATCGCAATTGGTGCTGGTGCGTCGACGCTCGCAGGTGTTTCTTTGCTGTCACTCTCAATTTGTGCCTTTTCCTCCTGGGCAGCAAGTTGACGTTCAGCGACCCTGGCGAGAGACTTCTTGCGCATTTCAATTCGGTTATCCTCAAGCTTGACCTTTTTAACAAAATCTTTCACGTCACCCGGCCTATAGAATGATAACCATAGTTAATCGATGAATAATGCGAGAATGGAAGAACCACTGAACTGGAATGGATTCTCCAAGTCATGCAAGTCTCGATAGCCCATTTGCCAGATTTCAGTCAGAGGCTCTGTTCCTAGGGTATATCGCCAATCTTCCCGTGGCTGCCTCAATCTCTGACGCAACTCCCTCGTTGCCTCGAACAAACCAATCTTTTCAGTATTTCTAGTCACAGACCATGTCTCCTTGTCAAATGGCGCACACAACTCGTTTTTCCACTTGACCCAATTCTTCTCGCGCTCCATGATTGTTTGAATCGTTTCGGCAAATGCGTATCCATTCGGGGTAGTTTGCTTGAGTTCCTCCAAAGCTTTGTTCAGGGTTTCCTGAGTCCATCGTGCGTCCTCGGACTCTAGGTTGAAGTCCATTTGTAGCGATCGATTGCGTGGCGTTGCCCAAATGGCCTTATCAGTTTTCGTGAAAGTCAAGATATGGCACAGAAGAATAACCATTTGAAAGAGAAACTGACGGCGAAAGTGTGTATCTGCGATCTTGCAAAAACCCTCAAAATCAAACACTGCATGTCAACAGCTCCCAAGCATACCTCAAGATCGAGCAAGTCTGGAGACGTCAAAAACTTGGCGAAGAAGTACTCATTGACATTCGTTTCTTCGCTTTCTGAATCTCGTTTTCTCTTTGATATATTATTTCCTATCCCAACTCGACTGCCCATCATGGCCTTTTCTTTCGCAGTTGCTTCTTTGATGACCGGAAGGACTTTATCAACAGCGTCTCTGAATTCCAAAAAAGTACCTTTGTTGGCAAATACGGGGGGTTTGGAAAAAGGTACTTGAAGGTGCCAGAATGTATTATAAAAATCTGCGATATTAGGAGATGTCAGATATGCCACTAGAGACAGTAGTCAAGAAACTAACCTTCCTTTTCATTTATTATTGTCCGAGGTAATCTTCTTGCATCCGGTCCTGAATCTACTTGCATAGCGGTGTCCTCTTCACCCTGGCTGGATGCAGGTGCTTCATTCATCTCAATATCGCCCTCAAGTTTTGGGTACCGGACATCTTCCCAGGTAGTACCATACTCTCCTCGTAGATTAACACCGCTCCGTTCCCCTAAGGGAAATACTCCACTGAGGAATGTAAGTATCCGACCACAGAAGACAGTGGTGGAACCGGATTTTGACAGACGTCGGAGAAGGTCATTGAGGGTCCTAAGTAAGATGAGGGCCTTGCCCTTCTGAGGAATCATGCCTTCCGTGAGCCTTGATGAGCGCGTTTCAATCCAAGAGAATATATGTGAACATGAGTTGATAGTCTGCATCTCTAATAGGTCCTGCAGAACAATGAATGGGAATGTTTGTTCGCAGGCGTCTGGAAACGACATTCAAGCTTGGTGTAGCAGCGCTCAATCGCATCTGTACTCACCCAGCTCTGTAAACGTCAAAACAAGGTCCAATCTGACTTTGAGTTGTTCGTAATAATCAAAATTCTCCTTTTTCAGGGCGTCTCCCTCAGTCATCTTGATCGAGGGTATGAACAGGCTGTGATGAATCAAAAGGAACACATACCGCTAACTTAAATATTTCATCCTTCAACAAGTACTCCCACTGGCTTTTCCAATTCTCTGGTGAAGACTGGCTAGCCGAATTCTTGAGTGTTTTACCAACCAATGTTTCAAGTTCGAGTTTAGAAATTGGAGATTTTGTTAGCGAGGAGAGGAGAGAATCAAGAGATGGTTGAAGAGAAACCATGAATCGGAGTTAAGAACATGGTGATGGGATCTCTTATTTGGGTCAAGGAGCTAGATACAGGCTGTCATGGCTCATGACAGAAGTTCCTCGAACGACACGAAGTCAAGCTCAGATTTCAAAGAATCGAGCTCCAGCTTGGAGGCCGCCGTGGTTTCATCAGCATCTATTCTTGTCCAGACACAAGACCATAAACCTGATGATGCTGATGACCCTCAGGTCACAGAATTGCTGAGACAGCTCACTGCTGCCGATGGAGTAGCGAAAGGCGTTGAAGAGCGATTAGATGGAATTATCGATAACCTGGATATGCTTCTATCAAGCCTTGAAAGTGAACTGAGATCTTCAGAGACTTCAGAGCTAGACAAAACCAAAGCAACATCATCCTAACTCGAGACTCCTTCTTTTCAAGGTGAGCACAGCTCAGCCTGGGGCATGGTTGCAGTTACTTAATAGCTGCAAGAAGGGCTGAGAGTTAGAGCCTCCCATGTATATGCAAATGGTTGAGCCGTTGAATACTACAAATGCAAGTGGTATATTAAACAAGTCTGTCAGTCGTTCTCTATATCATGTTTGAATCGTTTCACAGTATCCACAACGTTGGATCCTTTCCTAGCAAACACGAGCTATCGACTACGGTCAGAGCGATGGGAGAGAGCAAAATCATCTGTGAGAACGTACCAGATAGGGATTTGCCGTTGAACCTGTGGTATCAGCGAGGACTTCGTCGGATGAAACTAAGCTGACATCTGAATCATTATACTTGAACCAAGAGTCGGGTGCATCTGGAAGGTATCTAGAGTAGAAAAAATAGTGTCCCCAAGACGGCGAGGAACCCCGGTGAATGAAAACTGATGTGAGCTCGTATTCCACTGCTTTGGAGGTCGCCCAGAGACTCTCCAGTTCTTCCTTCAAAACCCTCACTCGTTCACCTAATTGTTCAATTTCCTCTATCACATGCACTCGTTCTTTGTCGAGATTAAAAAGAAAATCATTGTCAACATCAAATTCTGAGCTATTCTCAAGCCCAGACAAGAAATTGATGCTGTTTTCAATGCTAGTAGCAAATGAGGAGTTCTAACCAGAGAATAATCAATAAAGAGCAATCGGGGGCAGTGACGATTGTTATTACTTTTCCCTCTGAAAGAATTCGGAGCCTCTCTCGACAAGCATTAAGTTGTACTTGAAGAGCTTTGGACTTGAGCTTCTTTTGAGGTGCTGCATCGTCCATGAATCGATCCAGGTAGATGTTTCCCCAGAACTTAACGTAGGCTTGCGACTTATAAGGTTGCAGTGTTTCACGGTTAAATTGGACACGCTGTAGTCTGTCAGGATAATAGAACAGCATTTCAGGTTCAAACTTGCCTGGAGCTGTATTTGCAAGATAGGGGGTAATTTGACAAGGGACATCTCCATCCGTGCTTTTTCCCCTTGAAAATCCACAACATCATCAAAGTATCCACTGAGGCCATCATATATGTCAGTTCCATCTTCAGTCACATTGACAGGCAGATGAGAGAAAAGATCTGTTTTGTCATGCACAGAAGCACGGGATTGGCGTGCGTTTACAAGGCCAATCAGACGCTGTTTAATCTTTCCAAAGAAAAGTCTAGATATATAAAGTGTCACCAAAAGACAAAAAGAGTCACAAAACACTCACTGCTTGACGATGCTGATGTGTTCTGTGCTTTTATCGCCATCTCCACTGAATTTCAAGAGTGCAGTTTCGATTTGGAACATACAATTGTCCATGCACTCGGCCACATCGTGTTGTCTGCCTATTGAATTTAATTCAAGGGCTGTCAGCAAAACTAAAGTGTCAGTACTTACCGAACATCATTTCTGATGATGATGTCTCTGGCATCCTCCGCGGAGGTAGAGGTGGTGGTGGCTTCTGATCCTGGGCCTCATTCAATTTCCTAGAAGATGAGGATTCGGGTGAGTCATCAGCAGACTTAAGTGGTGCTCGTGGAGGTGCATTTGGGAGCACGAAAGCTTCTTTGTCCTTGGAGTTTTCGCATGCAGGGCTGTCAATCTCCATATCATTCCCTTTTTTCTCATCGCGTGCTCGTTTACCAAGCACAGAAGTAGGTGAATGAGGAGGTGAAAGAGTTACCTCCTGTGACGCCAGGGATGGCCGGGATAGCCCATCATCAACCAATGTTGCGTCAGTATCATTAGAATAATCAGTTCCGCCTTTTCCAATCTCGTCGTCCTCTTCGTCACGGGAAGTGACAAGAGCAAGTTTGGCCAGCTCGCGTGTGGGAGTAACTGCAATTTCTCGACAGTGTTCAAGATTCGAAAACAGTTCAGCCAACTGATTTAAGACTAGAACGAAGATCAGAAAGATATTCAAAAGCAGAAGGTATCTTACATTTCTTGGACCTGATAATTTCGCGTCTCGTAACCAGACGGCCGCCTACTCGGTGCTTCTTCAAATCATTGTCTGTTAATTTGTCTTCATCGATAAATGCATCAAGCTTAGTTGCTGTCATGACCGATTCCCGAAGTTCTTTGATTGTGTAAAAATACTATACATGTGTGTCAACCTCGACCAAGAAATCAAGAGAATCAGCAAAGAAAAACACACTTGTAGAAGAGAATTAAGATAACAAGTGTTCCCGAGTTGATTCAGACCTCGGGGGAAGGCAAGACTGACTTCAGCCTTGACGTCCCCAGCTGCATCATGATTATTTATATTGGATAAATATCCAGGGAAGGAGACAGAACTCACGATCCTGACCAGATATGAGAAACTGGCGCAAGCGCTCGCTGTCCCGTGATTCAGCAATAATACTGAGGGCGTCCCGCATAGTGTCAATTTGAGAAGGCCGCTCTTCGACCTGTAATCATTAAATGAGCACCCAAGATAAATCATAAATTTTTCACAAACACGGATGGAGAATACAGTGATCAGCATATTGTCATCAACATTTCCAGGAACCTCCAAAAGTTTATAGGCTCCATCAGGGCTCATCATGCGGTTTTTCTTGGTCTGCCAGATTTGCCGCAAATTGTATCTGCCTTTCGCTTCTGCGATCACCCGTAGAGCATCGTTAGCTTTCCTTTGTAGATCATTTCCATACTCGGCATCTTTCCAAGATTTTTTGACAACCTCCTTCCAGGCATTTTCAATGAATTCGTCCTCGACGTCATCTTCTAACTCGACGCCTAAGTCACCGGTCACACCAAAACCAAGTATAGCTGCAGCGTTGTCGATATCCTCACGCGTGAATCTATCACGCATATTTTCCGATATCAATAGATTTTGTAGCAGCGGTGAGGGCTCCCCACTCGTTTCGAGAGCTCGTACAATGGCGGTCAAGTGACTGAAGTATTGCACTGTGTGTTCAGGGTCACAGCGGCATTGAGCCAAATAACCGAAAGCAAGGAGCTCTAGTCAACTCTCGTAAGAGGAACAGAGGGAAGATGCCATCATGATGTCACCTGGAGAGTATGTCTTGAGTGTGAGTCCCATGTCAGCCAATAACTCAGAAACGGGAGCCAAGGCCTCATTCTGTGATATGGATAAATCGTTCCGAGGAACTGGAATCAGGTCAATCAATAATTTAGCTAAGAGGCCCAAGAATAAATCACAAACTTTGATCAGGATGTGCACCTATGGCCGCTTGATACATTTCTCTGACATTGTCAATCTTCACCCAGATCTGCCGCATCCTGACGTCCTTCAACAATGGGACTAAGGAGAATGAATAGCTTTGTTGATCAGAAGAACCACGACCTACGGTGTTGTTTGCGGAAGTTTTCAAGCCAGGCACCTAATTCTACCCAGGCGCGGAGCAACTTTCGCCTCATGATTTTCCCGATGAGATCGGTCTGCTGCACATTTGGAGGGCACAGGAGGAGCTCATTATCACCTTCTTCAGAGAAGCCAAGTACTTGAAAGATGCATTGTCTAAAAAAGATGAGGAAGGAGGAGTCGAGTGGACAAGAGGACACACGTGGTAGCATTCCATCCTACTTTCGATTGAAATATATTGCTGGAAGAGTTGACCTTGAGTGCTCTTGTTTCCCCTTTCCATAAGATGTTCTCTAAAGCACTAGAAATACTCAGACCCTGTGAATGGGCTCGGGAGCTCAGTTAACATACAGCATTATAGTCTCCAATGCGATGGTAACCGCTTGTTCCCCACTTTTACCAGGTGGTGGATTGGACTGCTTATCCTTGATGAAAGTATTGAGGTAATTCATAGGAATCACTCCAGGGATAAGATCCAAAGCTACGCAGTAAAGGGAGCATTGACAGCATATGTAGAGGTCGAGCAATTCACCCTCTTCGATTTCCTGTTGGCTTTGATCGTCTTGTGAACCAACATCCTTTTCGGCGCGTTTATCTAAGCTTGCCGATCGACCTTTTGCTATCATTTCTGTATCCCAATGCTCGACTTTCAAAGGTGGAGTCAACTTGTAAGCGTCAATGGCTTTTGAATATTTGTGAAAATGATGGGTTTTGTTAGTCTCGCCTCCTTTGTCTCCAACACAGTTAACCGTCTGCGTCCGCCGCGCTTGATTAGGCAAGGGAGGATGATTGGAATTTCCGAATGATTGGGCAAGAGGTGGAGACATAATAGATGTTTTCCAGATAAGTATAACCCAGCCATTTTCTCGCGGGCAATAATAAGCGTTTGGATGAGGGACAGATGTTCGAACTTCATCATCTGATGGTGGGGAGCTGGAGAAGATTGTACCGGAAGCTGCGGGGGTCGAGTTCTTAGTGTTTGGACTATCGGATGATTGTCTGAGAGATGAATCTGGACTGGTAACAGAAACTGAAAAGAGTGAATGCTCAGAATCATGTAGTTGCTCCAGCAACACAGGCGGGAGAATGCCGTGACCAGGCCGTTGATGAGTGGCACGAGTATCACGATCCCACCAGTGATTTTCCTCAAGTTCTTGTCTGCCAGTAATCGGAACGTTGACAGCATTTTGCTCTAGGAGATAGCCTCCATCACGATCCCACCCTGCTGTTGTGTTTGCATTGGTCCAGTTGTTGAGATCAAAACTTCGATTCCAATCCTCTGACGACCATCCTGTCCCATCAGGCGGCAAGTCCGCATCATCGTAATGAGTCGCCACAATTTCAGGTTGTGCTTCAGGAGTAACGAGATAAGCGTGCGTCTTGCTAGAGCCAACTTGTTTAGGATAACTCTGATGAGACTGGGAGACTTGCACATTTGATGCATAGAAAGTGCTCGTCGGAATGGGTTCATTTGTGGGCGTGTTAGGTCTCTGAGCTGGTGACGACTTGGAAGCTCCAGGAACAGGGAGTGGTCGGCGAGATCTGGAACTTTCTTTGTTTTCCATTAATTCGTACTTTAACTGCTACGTATGGATGTGTTGGGTTATTCCAGCATTGCTGATGATATGTCATGAAACCTACAAGCTACAGACGCAGATGAAGATATCAATATTGGTGAGAGATGAGATTTTACGAGATCTCGTGACCCTTTCCGAACTGCTCTCCTCAACGTGGTCGGTGTATCACCCTGTCCCAAGTTTCAGCAAATGTATTAAAGTGCTTCGTGTTCAGTTGTTAGATAAGTAGAAATGAAGGAAGAGGCTGCTGAGTGATTGGACTGGACTGTTACGTAATGCATGAAAGACTAGACGATTTCATCTCAGTGCTTATCTATTCTAAACGACCCGATATTTCTTTTCCTGGGCATATATCCCTACTGGCATCACTAATTTTAGCTGGATGGTCAAACGTTTATGTTGAAAAATGTTCTGTCGTAGTTGACAGGTTCTAGAACATGACAGTGGAAGAACCGTGTGCAATATCGTAACCAAAAATGTCATTGGTATTATAGTTTTTGTTTGCCTTCCGAGGTCAAGGAATCTTACCCTCACCCGATTATTTCAATATGTTGTACTTCCTCTCTTACACTTCGATCAACAGAGCACCCAGGATCAATTCAGTATCGAGCTCAAAATAGTTAACTGTGACCTCACAAACAAGACTACTTGGATGGTTGAGCAGGTTATCCACACCAGCGCTACATTGAAAAAGATAGATGATCAGGACTATCAGCTGTTTGGATATAGGAGTCCGACTAGCGACTCATTCCGTAATTTTGATCAATAATTTTCCTGTCGTTTTCCCTCCTGTTAGATCCTGGTGTGCCTGCTGCACACCTTCTGTCGTAAATGGATATTCATTGAAGATGTTGAGCCTTAAGGCATTCTCTGTCACCAAAGCCCAAAGCTGTTGGGCGTATTGGTACGCTTCCTCTGGAGTATAGACGTAATTAGCTAACCTGTAGATGACAAGTAAATAGAGGAACACAAATATCAAGGTGATAGACACACATTGGGCGCAATAACCTGATATTCTTATCCATAAGCTTCAGAAGGGAGAAAGGTTCCACTGGTCCCGACGCATTCCCAACCGAAACAAGTGTCCCTTTGCGTTTGATCATCTTGAAATTATCATTAAACCTACGTGTAGGAACTTATTCGATGGTCAGAAAGGTCAAGTAACAGAAAAACACACGTTGTCTTCCCAACCCCGTCGAAAATGGCATCAACTCCTTCTCCATTGGTCAGTTCAAGGACTCGTGCGACAGTGTCTTCTTGCGTGTATAAAATCACATGATCTACACCGTTTTCTTTTGCAATTTTCGCCTTCTCAAACGTTGAGGTAGTCCCAATCACTGTTGCGCCAGTATGTCTCGCCAACTGGGCGAACAATGACCCAACTCCCCCTGCGACGGTGTGGACAAGAATGCTGTCCCCTCTCTTGACTTTGTAAGCCTCTGTGACGAAGGTCAGGGCCGTCAATCCTTGCAACAAGCCTGCAGCTCCCTCCCGCGTAGAGATACTGTCCGGAAGAACGTACACGGATGTCCAGGGTACAGCGATATAAGTAGCATGGGTTCCGTTCAAGTCCTCCGCAGGATGTTAGAATAAGAGGACAATTCTTACAGACAAGGACGTACGGCGGCAACTTTCTTTCCCACAGCAAAGCCATTCTGCTTGAAAGTTATATTGCTCAAGACAGTGGGATCGGTAGGTAATGCTACAATGGTGCCAGCTGTTTCTTTGCCGATGATTGCAGGGAGTGTTTTCAACGGGTATAAGCCAGATCTACGAAATTATGTTAACTTGAGCAGCTGATACATATGACCAGGGCAAACCGAAAGTATGTGTCAATATAATTCACCCCCGCATATTCCACCTATGTACACCGTGGAGCAATATGGGATCAGGTAAGTGGGTGTTTAGATCAGAATTGATCACGAGCCTTGATAACCACATCTCCAGAATTGACTTTTGGAAATGGACGTGTAGTTTTCTCCAGCACCTCGATCCCTCCGGTCTGGTACCGGTATACCGGTATCAAGCGTCAATGCTATAATGGGGATATAGAATAGGCAGCATACGTTTTGTATTGTGATGGCCTCAACTGTCGGTGGAAATGACATGGTAGCGATTGCAGGCCACTTGATAATCAGCTTCCTATATCTTCTGCGAGTCACATGACGAAAGATGGGATCAGAATGTCCTAGTTACTTATTACTTGTTAGTTGGTTTCGAGCAACTATAAGTTGAATTGTTACATAGTCCTCTTTCCATCCATTTTCATAGTGATACTAATGAAGGGGATCGAAGGTCCCCTGAAGCAAACCTCCCGCGGACTGTGATTAAGCACCGATCGAGGACCGCGTTATAAGTGTATGAAGAAAAAAACCAAGAGATGTTCCAATGATTGACTACTGATGAAGAAAACCATTTATTGCTAAGAATGAGTTCTGGCCTATCTTTTTTAGCTTGGAACTTCATAGACCATGTTTAAACTGGATATCAGACTCTACTAGACATTTCCAAGTATAGCACATGAGTCACATGATTTTGGAAAACATGGGATCGTCACTTCAACATATGTATACGTCCCGCAAACTATCGAAAAAATATTTTGATGGGCGTCATGCTGTACGAAAAATAAGATGGACGCCACTGTCGGTGCTAACGATATCGCTGACACTTCCGATATCCAGGGCATAGGTTGCCTTCTCAAATGCCTCTTGCATCTGCCCAGGTCCAAACCAGCCAAGGTCACCACCATTGCTGTGTGACGAACAATCTGAATGCTTCGTTGCCAGCTTTGCGAACATTCCAGCCCTGTCAGAAGCCTCGTCAATCTCCGCCTTGTAATTCTTCAGTACTTTGACGGCTTCTTCCTTAGTGCGAGTAATGTTCGCCTACCACGAGATATTCACAAGGGCAAGGGTCAGGGTTGCGCGGATGTGCTAGATTCAAACAAGAAGTACCTCCTTCCAGCTCGACGGGCGTCTGCTCTCCTTGTGTTTTACTAAGAGATGGCTAGCCCGTACTTGGCCCTTCTCTCCCTTGAAGAGATTGTCGACTTGACTTTGATACTTTTCCGCCCCTTTGAGACTCAATACTTTTTCCCTTTTGTAACCATTAGGAGGTGTCCAGCATGACTCCTTGGTGGCTGGATTGTAGAAGTAGATTAATTTCTTGGAGCTGGAAAGTCGAATCTCCCAGGTTTCAGTACTCTCCTGGAAGGCATTTGTAATAAGCCATGACGCTTGTCGCACAAAAAATCAAAAAAGATATACCATACTGTTACAATCGTGGAAGGTGAAGAAGCTAAAGTTCGATTATCACGGGGATGATCCGACTGTTCCTAAAATATCACCTTTCAAATTTTGTGGGATCATTATGAAAACCTGAACAGCGCAATTACAACATAAACAAGCACGCAGCGCCATCATATGTTCAATCATCACATTGATATATCTGTTCTGTTTGGTGTACATACCGAGCAATTGATTGGGCTTGATGAGCCTGTTGTATGTCTTTTTATTGCTCTGCAAATTCCTTTGAGAAATCATAAACACAGAAATTAGGAGCTCGTCTACTAAGATATGTCCTAAATCATGTAACTACGGAAGACCACCGCTGAATGACAATAGCTTTATTACTCACGGGAAACAAGCTGAGCAAGGACATATCACTTATTATGGTTGAACCGGAAAACGATCGTCCAGTTCACCCAGAATGAAATGCTGATCAACAGACGGCGCGACTAAGCTTTGATCAGAAAGCCAGACAAAAGACGTTCCGGAATATCGAAGAACGTAAATGGATAGATGCTTGAGGTTGCAACGTGGATGAACTCCACTGCATCCCCCTGGTAAGAGACTACTTGAACAACAAAATAAAGCTAGGATCGACAGTACACCATCTGTGGGAGGTTCTATTAGAAGAATAGACTGTGATACAGAATAGTTAATATTCTTTTGGCCAGTTCAAATTTTCAGACAATGCGAACGGTGAGCTTTGCTCTTAAGAAAACCTTTTGGTAGTTGGGGGACGAGGACAACATCGCAGATCATCACATTCCTCTTTAGCTCCTTGACGTCAATCAACTTATGGTGAACTTGTAAGGCGGAAAATCATGAATGGGAAAGTGCGGATGTGATAGAGAGTATCCCTCTTCAACTGGAGGATGCAGGGGAAGACAGGCTAGATGTGCGACATCACGCCTTTCAAATGCTGGGTATGATATCGTTGTCGACCACTTTTAAATCACTCCCAGTCTGACGAACTGTTTCCAACAGTACCCGGGTTCCACTATCTTTTTAGGTCTGCAATCATCTTTGTAGTAAGACCAATCTTCAAGTCCCTACTGGAGACACTATTTCCAGAAGGAGACTTGAGACACACCAGAAAGACTTCTTTATAAGGCATTGAGTTAGAGTAATCCGAGTCCAAGGGGTAAGAAATACCTGGCGTGCCCATTGTTGTGGACCATAATGAGAGCGTCAAAGTGAGTTGGCCGCGCACCAACGTACAATTGAGTGTTGCGAACTAGAACTAGAACCGACTGGTTGGGACTATATCTAGGGGTTGCAGGTGTTCCCTATATCTCCGTTGTTTGTGCCCACCACACAAGATCTGAAATGGGAGCCATTTGACAAAACTGTGTGGACACTGGCTTTATTGAACTTGAGATATTGCTCACATCAGATATACATACATAGATTATATTAGTGAATTACAGGGTTATTTTTTCATGTGCCACACGTTCTGGCGTTGAGTCGACGAAGGGGGGTTACTACCCATTGCCTCCGTCTTTGAGCTCTGTTGCTCAGCTCGCCTTCATTGTCCTCGATGACGCTCACCATTCTGACATGTCTACCAATCTCAGGTGAATCATCCACCTCATCTTCTTGGCCACGATCTTCGTCAACAATTTCCTCTTCCTTCAGATCGATGTTTCCGTCAAAGATTTCCTTTGGGTTTGAGGTACTTTTCCTACTAAAAGTGTCGCTGAAGAAACTGATAGGGCTGGAAATGGCAGTGGTAATAATTTCAGATGCGTCATCAATAATTGTTCGTGTCTTTCTCAACGGCTGAGAAACTAAGTAATGGGCTTCATTACGCCATGAACCGGAGCCATCTTTGTCGGTATCAGTTGAGGAAAGGAGGTATGCTGGATTGTGGTCGAATTCAATGGCAATCTCCCTGGTTTGAGAGTCGAAGCGAAATTTAGGCAAAGGATGAGAGTATGCATTAGGGTATGGGTATGACACCGGGCGACGATGACGCAAAACCAGGCGATCATCTATGTAGTATGCAAAGCTGTTAGAGCATACGGAGAGCACACTGGGTCAGTGCACACCTTCAATATCGACAGCATGTCCAGAGGATCTAGAACAAAGAAAACCAGCCGTGTCGATGAAAAAAACCTGATTGTTTGCGTTTGGATCCCTGAATCCTGGTGCATGGATAAGTACAAATGGCTTGATAATAGGAACAAGCGGACCCTCAACCAGTGAACCTTCTTTCTCGGGCCACAACACAATTTCGGTCCCATCTTCAACGCAGTCACCTTGAACATCCAGCAAGCGATTCGTGGCAACTGAACGAATCACGAAATATCCATGTGGAAAGCCATGGTCATCAATCATGAGAGAGTGAACCATCGTAATGATCAAGATGCCTTGGACGTGCCTCACGAACCAACTTGGGTCACTCATATGTCATCCATATATTTGATGGCTCAGAAGCATATCGACGTAGAGTGGTACACGCTTGAGTTTGAGATATAACTAAGACGCTACAACCTATTACTTTGATTCTATATAAATTTAACGAGAAGGTTGGGCACTGACTCAGTCAAACCAACGGTGGAAAACGACGAAAATAGTGGAAGCGTAAACTACAATCAATGACAGCAGACAGGCTAGAAAGGATGGGTCTGAGGATCGCTTTGCGATCCAAAAAGGAACGAGGAGATGCCGATGACCACCGATACTACCTACTTTGTTGATTAGAAGCTTTACTCTGCAACCACAGGCTCCCCAGGTGACAGCTGCATATTTTCAGCAACTACATTTGAACCATTTCCTCTACTTCCATTCAGAACTCTAGGACCGAGTTTCGAGGACCGAATGCGGAGGGCATGATCAAGCATTCGTTTACCAGGATCACCGATACGTGGACGACTCACAGGACGACTCCTACAAACTTGTCGTTAGGATCGCATGCGAATCCGATCGGATGTTGGGTCCAGTTACTGTCTCACCCAAAGAAGAGCTGATTAAACTATTCAACGTCGGTTGAGAAGGCAGTGATGGCAGGGTAGGAGATGGTTCCCGATCTCGCCCGCTAGGAAGCTCGGGCAAGGTGATATGCTGGTTGCTACCGTTACTTCCAATAGTATATGGATTACGGTAGTTGGTATTGCCTATACCAGAGATACTACGGGTATTCGGAAGGACGGAAATTGATGCAGATCGGACATTATGAGAACGTGAAACGCCAGGATTGTGTTGCCCCCGAGAATTTACATTCTGGATTATAGCCTGAGCATCTGGTCCATCATAAGGTCGAATGGAGACAGCTTGACCATCGGACGAAACAAGAATTGGAGGCGGAAATGCAAGAGTGTGGAGATACGCGCGTTTCGCTATGAAAGAAAATATCAGAATGCATGAAACAACAAAATCAGGATGTAGCAAATACGCTGCCCTATTGTATACTCACCCACAGTCGGATCTTGAAACACAATCAAGAGACTTGTGTCGTCTTTCCATTTTATTTTAAGACCTGCAGGTGATTTCTCAAATTTTGAGAAAGCGACTTGAATGTCCCTCGTCTTGAGCTCCTTTGAGAAACCACTCAGATATAAGATACGAGTGACAGAGGCAGAGAGACCAGGGAGATTAGCTGCCATGGAGGAAGGAAGATGAAGGAGAGAATGATCCGGCAAAGAAAACGTGTGTGATGGAGTAAGAGGACAGGGTTGTTGTCGCTTCTGTGATTCATCCCTGGTCACTGTCACTGTCATATTCTCACGCTAAAATGAAAAAAGAGAAATCAGAGAAATCATTGTAGTTGTACGATACATGATCAAAGTTTGTCATAGTACGTATCAAGAGAAGGAATTTCTTCCTAGAGAAAAAAAAACTAAGCATCGCTGCGCTGCAACTGAGATTTGATACATTTACCTTGAGACCTTTTCTTTTGCGAACACTCTTAACCAGTTCCTCCATCTTGCTACCTTTCTCAAGAGGGTCACCGTTCATCTGCTCCCAGTGGTCGAAGACTGACTGGGGGAATGCCTGTCCACCGGTGTGGGCACGCAGCTCACCGTTAAAGCCTAATGAGTCAGCAACGGGAAGGTAGGCCTTCACTGTGAACATGGGTGTTCCTGGTCGCTGTTCTTCACTGAAGACTTGACCACGACGTTTGTTCAGGCAACTGTAAATTCCACCAATAGCATTTTCCGGGCACTGGATTTCGACTGAAAAGCGACTGTCAATCGAACTAACAGCTATTGATCGCGCTGATACCATACCTAGGTAAACAGGTTCTTGCAGTGTCGGCTGCGCAAGCAAACAGGCAGCATAACAGGAACGACGCATAGTAGGAATTATTTGACCTCCGCCACGGTGAATAGCATCAGTATGTAGCTAGATGTAAAATCATAAGAAAAGTCACGAAAGACAGAGGGAAGGGACATACAGTGACATCAAGGATGTTAACGCGAACTCCGCGCATGTTTTCTTCACACAGTACACCTTCTTTAGTCGCCCATTGGAACGAGGCAACGCAGGAATCTTTGATTTCGTTCAAATACTGCACACCCTTGGTGGTGTCGACCAATAAGTTAGGACCGGTAGTGTCGGGACCGAAACACCAAATCTTTCTCGCTTCGGTAACATCCCATCCAAATTCGTCCGCAAGGACACGAGCTCGGGCCTTAAAATCGTCACGGGCATTGATCTTTCCTTCCTCAATTGCCTTCGTGACTTCTTCTTCAAGAGGCGTAGCCTTGCTGAAGATACGATTGTGCTTATTTTGCGATTTGGACAGGGCAACAATGCTGGACTCGGCCCTAACGGTCTCACGGTAAGGAATAACAGGATCAGATATTTTGAGCGGTACACCGGCATGATCTTCTTGAAGATCCTGGACACAGTCAAAGATGTGTTTAGATCCGACAAATTTAACATGACTGTACCTTGAGGCAGATTTCGAGATGAAGTTCTCCAGCGCCAGCTACAATGTGCTCACCAGTCTCAGAGATCGAGGCCTGGACACAAGGATCGGACTTCGAAAGACGCTTGAGGCCTTCAACGAGCTTGGGGAGATCAGCAGCATTCTTAACCTCCACAGCGACCTGTACAACAGGGGAGACGGAAAATTTCATGACTCTCATATTGTGAGCAGTCTCAGACGTAGTAAGAGTACCACTCTTGAGTAGGTACTGATCAATACCAACTAGACCAACGATGTTACCAGCTGGGCAGTCCTCGATGGGTTCGATATAACGGCCCATCATGAGAACAGTCCGTTGAATGGACTTGACGAATAGATCATCTTTTTTCCCTGGGATGTAGTTAGGGCCTTGGATGCGAACTTTAGGGCCAGCTTTGACTGTGCCAGAGAATACACGACCGAAAGCATAGAAGCGACCCTTGTCGGAAGTCGGTACCATCTTGGATACATAGAGAACAAGAGGACCACGGGGATCACAATCCCTGACAGCAATGGCGGATTCGTCATCCATTGGCCCTTCATAAAGGGTTTCAACACGATAGCGTTGAGCGGTGGCGGGAGAGGGAAGGTGGATGACAATCATCTCCAGAAGGGAGTCGCCGGCTGGAAGGAATTTGCGCATGACAACTTTGAGAAGAGCCTTGCCCTCCAAGTCACGCTCTTCACTGGTAAGCTTGATGTCAAGCTTTTCGCACATAGAATTGACAATATCCTTTTTGAAATTCATGACGGCGTCAAAAATTTTGAAAATGGGATCCAGAACGAACATGTTGAAAGCACGTTCAAGAGGTTTGCCATCAGCATCGTTGGGGCTTGTCGTCCATTTACGAGTTTTAGGATTGAAGAAGTTATCACCCCAAAGTTTGGTCATCATTTTACCCTTATCTACACCGAATCGCTTGGAGTAGCGATTGGCGAATTGGAGGAGAGTGAAACACCAGCCGTGGAGACCGGAACCGAAGGCGACAGTCCCTTGGTCAGGATAAACCTGGACATCTCCAAGAGCTTCGTCGTGATATGTGGAAATAATCGCATTCACCGACTCAATGGTACGCTGGAAGGATTGGAAGAGTTCCTCCTTTCCAGATTGCAGTTCAAGAAGGGCACGATCGACCTTGTTGATGATGACGACAGGTTTGATGCGCTCTGTCAAAGCTTGGCGAAGCACAGTCTCCGTTTGTACACAAACACCTTCAACACAATCAACGACGACTAGGGCACCGTCGGTAACACGAAGAGCGGCGGTGACCTCAGACGAGAAATCGACGTGTCCTGGAGAATCAATTAAGTTGATCAAAAATTCGTTGCCTAAGATCGAAATTGAGCCATCTGCTTTATCGAGTCCTTTAATGTCAAACTTACCGTCTGTCTTTTGCTTGATGGAGCTAACTTCCTCCTTATCAACCTCGAAGTACATGGAGATTGCGGTGGACTTGATGGTGATACCACGCTCTTTCTCGTCTTCTCGGGTATCGGTGAATCGCATTTCACCGGCCTTCGCAGTAGCAATGATACCAGCCTTTGAGACGAGAGAATCGGTGAGAGTAGATTTGCCATGATCGACTATTTCCCCTTTAGATCACCGTCGAGTGTCGTTGTCAATGAAAACCTACCGTGAGCAATGACACTCATGTTACGGATATTGGTAGAGCGGTCCATAAGACCACGGATCTGATCTAAATGCAACATCATGAGTACATCCACATAGTCGGCGGGATGGCCTTTACTCGCCTACTGTGAAGTTACTGGGGAAGTCGATTAATCAATCAAATGGAACCATAGGTAAGGAACGTACACCATGGCAAAACTTTTCTACGGCGAACAGAAGAGAGACTAGTAGATGACAATCTCTGAAAGATGAGATTGTTTTCAGCAGTTGGGCACTAAAAAAGTTTCTCGACCCTGTCTTATCGATAATTTGAGCATTAGGGCAGGTTTTTTCACGTGACTATTGACTCATGACCCAACAAGACGGGATCAAGTCATAGGGATTTACTCTCTAGTCAAGCAGACTCATGAAGATCTTCTAATACTACTTGAAATCATCTTGACTCTTACTGGCTCTTATTGACTCTTTTACTGACTCTGTCTGAATCTGAGTATGTCTATGTGATGCGCATGGTATGTCTTTTTTTCCCAGAATTTTATTCTGCAACCAGAAAACTCGTGCTAGAATGCAGTGGGCTCAAGTGGGACCCGGCATCAAAGGTGTGATTACAGAAGGCATGCAATTAATGGAGGAAGGAACAGATGAAGTTTACTGATGGGTAGGTAATGATAATGTTTATTAATTTATCGAGTATTAGTAATCATCTGTTCAGAGGCATAGATTTCAACGATAATCAGGGCCCATCAAGGGTACCTTACTCTCATTAATATACTCTGCTTTGTGGACATCGACCATATCATTGCAAGAGTATATTTTATTAAGATAACTGACAGTATGCTTTATCAATTCACCCGCAGATTCAACGGCAGTACATTGTTCAAACTCCAAAAATGGAAAAACTTCTCACGCACTCCTCTTCTCTTTGTCCGACTTGCCTAGCTTCTTTTGCCCTCTAGTCATGCCGCCTCGTGGAAGTGAAGGTCTCGACTTCACGCCAATACTCACCCACTATCTTTTCCTTTTTACTTCTGTTCTTGCGATTGTGAGTCTCCCCTCCTCCATAGAAGTAATCAGGCATGTTCATCCTCAATCAGGCTGCATGGTTTGTCACTTTCATTTCTCAAATTTTTGTCGAAGCTCGTACGTCTTTGTCCACAATGCTTAGAGGAGTGATATTGACATAACTTGTGACTCCCAGGCGGCACTGCCGGCGACCTCTGGTTTGCTGTATTTCTTGAATTATTCCTCATCCTCGGCGTCCTTTACACCCTCGCAACAGATGCAGTATCAATGCATCGTTTCCAAATATCTGTATTTGGCACAGTTGCTATTGTATTTTCCGTGAACGGAGTGCAGTTCAACAATTCGGACGCTGCAGTCAAAGCTATGTCCGCCGGTTGGCTCATCCTGGCTATCGTCAATATCCTATGGGTTCTCTATTTTACATCTGAAGAAGACTCCCTGGCCTTCCATATGTTCAACTCTATGGGAAACGGTGGTCTTACACCCCCTTCACGTCGTCGAAGGACACGCCCTCAATCTTCTGTGCATAACATGGGAGGAGCCAATGGCTATGCTGGTTATGCTCAAGGTAACGGAATCGGAGCACAGGATGTCGCATATGATTCCAAAGTGGGAGGAAACTTTGCAAACGGAAATGCTGCACTCCGCAGTCAGAACAGTTTTTCAGGCAGTATTGATCCTGCGAATAGAAGTATTGGTGCCGCTACTGGTGTTGGGGGTGCTGCTAGCATTAACAATGCAACGGGCGTTAATGCTGGATCTGTTGGAGCTGCGGAAAATGGTTCTCATTCTCCTTTGATGGCGGGTATTGGTGCTGGTGGTTCACAAGGATCCAATTCTGCTGCGGATCCTGCAGCGCAGCCTGCCGATACTTTCTCATACAAAGCTCGCGCCCTGTATAGCTGTAAGTGTTTCCGTTTCCATCGATCGCTTCCTGATCCTGTCAATCAGACGCGGCAAATCCTGACGATCCTCATGAAATTTCGTTTCACAAGGGTGAGTCGCTGGATATACTAGACAAGAATGGGAAATGGTGGCAAGCACGGAAGCTTGATGGAACAGTCGGGAGTGAGCCCAACAAATTTTTCATCCTTCATGCTTGTAGCTCACGTCAACTGTTATTTTAGTTGCACCATCCAACTATCTCTCACTCATCTAGAATTTATACTACAAGTGCATGCTATGAGTCTATCACACGTATCTGGGAATCGTCGCGATTATCTCAAGCATTTTTTTGACTCTCGACAAATCTGGTGCTGTGAACATTAGAAACGACGTTTATTTTTTTCTCGCTGTTGTTTATCCTATGCATTTTTGCCTTTGATTCCTGAGCTTGTTGAATAGCCTTTCTGAATGGTCGATAGCACCGATACCATCGCACGTGGTTGCGAGTTTCTTTGAACGACTTTCACGGTTGTATTTGTATCACAATGTCTATGGCCTTTGAAGTCTGTCAGTCATAGTGAACTCTGTCCATCCTAGAAATATTTCATATCATGTTTTCTTTCTCTCTTTCCTTTACTTGCTCATTTAGCATTGTGTATTATTCACAATCTAGCTCAACACTTTAACTGTTGAATGAAACATTCATTATAGACCTGCTGAAGCTCCTGATAAAATCATTGCAAAAATTATGCTCAAGGTTGCAGTACAATGTTTCGGTACAGATGATAATATTATTTACTAGCACCAACCAAAAGAGGAAAACAAAAACCTATGAATGCTTTATTTGTCAGAAAGATGAAATATATTTGTCTTCTTCACTAAAGTGTGCATTATCGTCGACGTCCACCAGCACCGCCAAGAACGACAAGCTTAGCGCCCTTTTTCCTCCTACCAACTCGTTGCTCTAGCTCATGCCAAGCGACATCCATATCCCACTCATCTTCTATGTTGTTCCCATCCCTCTGTTGTGCTCGGTAAGAAGGGTGTGCTGGAGGCGAATGCAGTGCTGAAGCAAAACTACGAGTACCCCATGCACCCAAAAATTGCTGTTGCTGTGGCGACGAAGGTTCACAAAGTTCAGACTCTTCTTGTGGCGTTCCTGTCCCATGTGCTGGAAAATTGTCTACTCGTGGAGGAGTCGAGATCAAGATTGGATCTGAACCAGCAATGGAGTTTGCCCCAGAAGACGCCCAAAACTTCTCTTTCTCTCGCTCCCGTTCCTCTGCCTTAGCCTTGGCCCGGTCATCCTTTCTCCCCTTTTCTTTCCGCCTCACAGTTCGTGATTCAAGTAATCCTTCAAAATTCTTCAAGCCCTCAGAACCAACTACCCCTTCGAGATTGGCTTCGATAAATACGACATCAGCACCTTGAGGAAGATGTGCGAGGTATTTACAGCGTTTGCGCAGGTCATCGTTTACTGTACTTTCTGAGAACGCATCGACCCGGATAGCGATTGTATCAGGAAATGCAGAGTAGCTGTTAAAATGCGCAAGAAGGATGCGAATATCGAGTGGATGGAGATAAATAGGTAAACCGGAGGCCGCTTGATAGTAATAATATGTCTGGTTCGTTGGAGGGGGAGGGTTGATGTTCCGTCGCGGGCGTGGTTGATTACGTGCCTTGGAGGCTACTAACCTTGGTGAAGTTTCTTGGACTCGCCAAAGCTCTGAAGAGGATAGCAAAATTGGCTTGCACGTTCCTGGTAATTTCATAGCTAAGAAATCGGCGGGTATATCCTCTTTGAAAGATTGTACGTCCAGCTGCCTTTTCTCACGATACATTACTCGTTCCTCGAGCTCGAGCTTATCCTTGTATGCCCTTTCAATTTGCCCTCTCAACATGGGAGTGTTAAGAGCGGTTGCCCTTGCTATCTGTTGCTGAATTTTAGTCACAGCCCCATCTATAAAAGAGACTCCGAGATCATCTTTCATGCCAGCTAGGAGGCGGCGCTCCGCGGTCAGCTCTTCCAGATCATGTGTGAGATCTGAGACGAGATATGATGGGGTAGCAAGCATGAACTTTGAAAACTGGTAAACGTCGGGGAGAAAATGAAAGGGAGCCTGATGAAGTGGCAGCAATTCGGAGGGCCATGTAGGAGAGCGTGGCAGAGCAAGTGTAGTAATCTGTGGGCGTTCGATCAGGCGCATATGAAGGACAGATCCCTGTCGAGGCGAGTTCTCAAAATTATCTTGAACGACGGAGGAAGACGAGGAGGCTCTGGACACAGTATCATCGACGTTCCGGTCAAACCATTTGACGCTCTTGAGCTGCTTTTCATTGACTGAATCGAAACAGATCGGACATCGAGCCCACTTATTGTCGGAAGTCCCGAAGTAGTGGAGGATGCAAGGGAAGCAGAAGATCTAGGGGAAAGATGAGTACTTGCGAACCAAGAGATAGAGACGAGCAACACACGTGACCACACCTGGTCATCCGTGGAGCAGCAGGGGGAGACAAGCAGATGGGGCAATTGGTCTGGCTATCGTCCTGAGAGAGCGATGTTGCGGAAGCAGATGCCAATACCGGAGATCGAGGTATGATGACCTGCAGGATGTCTGGCCATTGAAAGAAACTATGAGTACGCGATGGTGAGTTGTTTCAAGTGATTGCGACAAGGGACTGACATGTCTGGATCCGCAAAATGTACAGTATAGTCGCCATTTGGATTCATGACAAAACGATACTGAGCATTGACAAAGCCTGTCAAGTCTGAGAGGTCTTGAAGGGAGATAAGACATGACGAGCTCACGTTCTTTATTCCATGGGCCATGTGCTGTGCCCGTCTTCCTGCTCCTCCGGCAGGTGGTGGACGGGGGGTGGGGCTGTCTGGGGGGAAGAGAAAAGTTGAGGAGATGGTTGAGGTTTGTGGGCTGACTAGCAGCCATCTTGGGCCCAGGCAAGAGGGACATGGGACATGTTGCGAGCAGAGGACTCGAATGTCGTGACTCACCGCCACACACGTGCCTCCTTTCTCCTTCATGCCCAAGGGCAATCTCAATCCCGCAGACGCCTACCGTAAGTCCACCCTCCCTGCCCTGCTCCTCTATTCATGTCTCCTAGGCAAGGCTCAGCGCAAAAAAGAGCTCAAAAAGGCACAGTTTTAGCTTGCTCTTCCACAGCACCAGACTCACCACGTTCAGGCAGTAGAACAAGGCCGATCGCGCAAAAGCCCGCGACTTTGCTCTTGTCAAGAAGGACACGACTGGCATGTCTCTTCCCTTCTTTGTGCTCCTTCTGTCTGACTATCTCATAGAACTCGAGGAGGAAATCAATCAACTCGAATCCACCAACGGTGACAAGACGCGTCTTGCACAACTCAAAACTGAACTAGAAAAAATCAGTAAGAAAAAAGAGGAATATGTTAAGGAGCATCCAGAGCAGCGCAATATTGTGTATCGCAGACACAGAAAGCATGGAGACGACAACACAACTGCACAACCCGATGAGCCTGTACCGCAGAAGAGGAACTTATTCAACAAGAAAGGCCTACCCCGTCATCCAGAGCGTAGTCTCTACTATGACCCGGTGCTGAATCCTTTCGGTGTTCCCCCTCCAGGTATGCCTTACCTGGAGCGTCGTGAGTTGTTCGCTATTGTTTTTCATGCCAATCATTGACCGTCACCCAGCGCTTCGACCTGATGAGGTGGATAGTGGCGCTGGTGAGTACGCAATATTAGGTATCTCGTATCTTAATGATAAATTTCCTTCAGGTGATGCAGATGTTCCCTTATTGAGTGCGCCACCAGCGGGCTATGAGTTTGTGGAAAGTGATGATGAAATATTCCTCCCTGAAGGTCCTCCTCCTAGTAAAGATGAATCTTCTAATTGCTTGATCCTCCATCTAAAGCCCGCGCACAGGTCCCATGCAGCCGCCTCCATTAACACAGCCATCCTCTCACCCGCCTCCTGGTTTTCCCATTGGAAACGTGACGCCATCATCACCATTTCCTCCTATAGTACCTCCTATGGTGCCACCCCCGCCAATCCCTGGTTTTCCTCCTGGTGCAGTTATGTTTCCGCCACCTGGTGTCCCATTCTACCCGCACCCACCTTTACCATCTCCGGCACATTTCCCTCCTGTGCCTCCAGGTTTCTTTCCACGCAACCAATCTGTGTCCGCTATCCAAGATCCCCTTTCGTCCATTCCTCATACAACCTACCAAGCGCACCGTGTCAATCAATACGCATCGCACTCTATGCTTCCATCAAATCCATCTCTCCCTCCTAAACCCATCGCTGCAGCTGAGCTCGCTAACGCAACCGTAATTGCTGCGCCTCAGTTGCGTGATTTCCAGAAGGAAGCAACTGCATTCTTGCCAAAATCCCTGATGAAGAAGAAGAAACCAGGAATGGCCACGACTTGGAACTCGCAAGTGAACGCTGCCCCTCCTCTGGAACTCGCAGTCCCAGGAAACAAAGAACAAGATAAAGAAACAGGGTCCCCCCCAGCCAGTGCACGCCCAGATCTCGTAGGTGTGCTTAAGTCTCAATTCGCCGCTGCACGTACTTTCTCTCGGCAGTCAAGCGATGTCAAGAAAGGAAAAGCTAAGAAGAATGATGACTACGAAAATTTCATGGATGAAATGAGCGATATATTATAATTTTGTGCTGGTCCTCTGTGGTTATTTTTAAATTATGTCGTGGGGATCATCTGGAGATAAACTTAGATTCTGTGGTGTCACCCAATCTCGTCCTCTCATCCTGTGATCATTGGTCATCTTTAATTTCTGACTCTTAGCTAGGCCGAACGGGCGACGGTTTTGAACACGTACTAAATTGCCCTGAAGTATACTGCCGAGACTTTTACTCTACCTTTTTCTCCTAATCGACTGTCCAACAGAATGGCCTCAGCCGGTGCTGAAGTCATATTTCTTCAACCTCGTTTATATGCTCAGCGACCTGGAAGACTTCTTCTGTTGCCACTCATGCCTTTCAAAAGACCATCCAAAGCTTTACCTTCTGAAATATGGGGTGATATATTTGCATTCGCAGTTGTTGGTGGCGGAAGGGAAGCTACTACATGGGCATTTTCATACCTGACTATCTGCAAGTCTCTTAAAGTAAGCCTATCCCTCTTCATAATAACTGTCTCAGACTGCTCAATCCATCACTTTCAAGGATGCTGCTCTCCCTGCCCTTTATTCGGCTGTCACTTTCACCTGTATTAGACAACTCGGACAATTCTACCAGTGCCTCTCCACGGCTGACCAAAAATGGGATTCTATCCGTCGAATCCCATATTCAGCCCCCGGACGATGGGTTCTCGAACTAGACCTCTCGGGCCTCACATTTGAAGGCGCCAAACAGGCTCTTCAATTTGATTCACTTCTCACCCAGCTTTTCCCTCTCACGCCTTTCCTCCGACGATTCTCCATCAGCCCGTCTTTCGTTATGAGTCGCCGCGCAATCTCTTCTCTTGCTCAACGCGAGGGTGCTATCAATCTGCGTGCATTGGAAGGTTTTTCATACTTCCCACAGCTCTCGACACTCCCAGACGAAGACCCCGTTGTCCAACTCTTTCGGAGTTGTACAAACATTGAAACCCTTGACATCATTGGTCACAACCTCGACTCGACTGAGCTAGAGCTCATCTTTGAGGCGTCCGCTAGTCAGGATGAAGATTCTCAATTACATGACCTTAACTCTTTCGTTCCCTTGAATCTTCCAAGCTTACGCACTTTGACCTTGCTTTCTATGCATCGCTCTCCACTTATGCTTGCCCTTCTTCATTCTCCCCTCCCATCTCTTCAGAAACTAACTTTAACGCCATATGCTGATATACCATACCCCATGTCACTCGCGTCCAAATTTATAACTACTCACGGCCAAAAACTTCGCTCACTCCTTTTATCCACTCCAAAATCATGGCCCACGAGGCTTCATCCATCACCAGTGGACCTTCTTCAATCTTGTCCAAATTTGCAACACTTGTCCCTGGAAAACCCACTGCCTGAATTGGTTCTCTCTGAAAGGCACCCTCTTCAGATTTTATCCATTCCCGGGCCTATCTCTGATTTTTGGCCGGTATTGGACAAGCTTTTATGCTACTCACCCCGGCTGCATGTCCTCCGCACAAACAAGGTGCGGAAGCTGAAAAAGGGTCTTTCTTCTCGAGCTCAAGAGGCAGGTGTGCAAGGCGAAATCAAAGAATGGAGAAGGCGGTTGATGCGTAGAGGGATTCGGGTTCTCGATGTTGATTGGAATGAATTTAATTGATTTCAACTCAAATTCTGTGTTATCTATGTTTCAAATGTTGCCTCATCCTGTTGTCCTTATGTATGCTATTATATTGTCTTGTTATCTAATTCCTTGGCCCCCTGCTCTACATTTATTTCATCCTTGCCAAGTGATGACCTACATTAAATGGCTTGATAGGCCTCAAGTTCGGATTGTATTCTGGTTTCTTCAATGGATCATCGACTTCTTCCTTCATATCATGATGCTCCCAGATATTGTTCAGCTTGTCGTCTGTTAAGGACCCTGCCCTAGCTTGCCGAAGCCATCGTAAGTTCGTTGCACATTTGACTCGAGCACAGCTGAGTGTGGTTGTAGATTGTCATAACGCTGATCTCAAGCCTTGTTTGTTCCTACTGGGCCATAAGTTGAACTCCTCGTCACAGAACTACGAACGGCACTTGTGGTGCCGTCAGCCAACTTCATAAGTGATTTTGTCTTATAGGCTCAGATTACCAGCACTGAGCTCGTAGAATGATGTGACTCGAATGGGTTTCTTATTGAGGTGGAAAGTGTTTGAATTAAGCAAAGGCAGAAAAGCGTCGAGCCTATACTTTACCTCTGGGCTATATCAGAGGACTCTACTGCCCGATTTTCTTATGAACATTTACTCAGGTCATAAATGACTTCATGTTGGCATAAACCTGAAGTCATTTGAATACCTATTTCCTTCATGACAGGCTCCAGAATATGAAGCTCGCCGAGAGTCTTCATAGCGTAGGCTATTATCTCTTTTGGCGACCAATGGTATAACTGTGCCCACTTGACCAAACTGAAGCTAGATACAATCATGAATTCATATCAATGTTTCATCTTTTTCAAACTAGCCCTCTTACCAAGTTACACCACACATTCCACACCACCGACAATCGAAAGACAAAAACTTTTCGCTGAAGATATAACAAGTGGATCAAATAGAAGACGAAAAATAAGGGAGCAAGCAGCCACTACTCCAAGTACGTCTTGTGCATCGGCAAAAAGAGACCATCATCTATTTATAGAAATATTCTTGTCAATGTCATCGAGTCTCTTTTTCTCTACCTTCGAGGTTTCTCGTCAGGCGTTTTACCGGAGCTCTTTTTCATATGCCATTGTCAACCTCAAGCCTATAGTACCTGGTCGTATGTCTCGGAGCTGTCTCCTGGAACTGACTCAGATATCACTGCATTTCCAGATGTTCTTGTTATACCTACTCGCCCTGTCCCTCGAATCGCCGACCTCAATGGTACCGAAATCGCTTGACATTTTTTTGTGCCACTCTTCTGATTGGAAATTTCATAGCATCGGAATTAGTATCCCTCATGCATAGTGTTCAGCGTGTTGGTATAATTATCGAGCAAGCTTATGGAGCAGATGCTTTGACTGTTGCCTGCCAAGCAAGTGGCCATCTTTGCTTATTCAAGGTGTATTGCTCATGGCCATGATGTTGTTAGGATGGTAAAGCTGCTGGACAGAGTGTATCGCACGTACATTTCCATTTGCTCCCCAGAAAGGCCCACAATGATCGGTTCTCTGGTGATAACGATGCTGTTTACCCAGCCCTCGAAACAAGTGAAATTAACCTTGCCTCAAACTTTCGAGAGCCCCATCGGATACTAAAAGTTGGTGCAGATGAAGAACGATTGCCAAGAACCCCGGAAGATATGGAGCAAGAGGCTCGATGGCTCCGAACATTCTTTGAATCCGATGAAATTTCGGGCCTTCTATGAATATTGATTCATGGAGACAGGGGCTAGATATTCTAAATCGAACCTAGTACCATCTGCAAATTCTAGGACAATAAACCTTTGCACCTCAGGTAATAACCATGTGAATCTTCGCTCTTTAGTTTCCGTCCAATCTCTATCCAAGAGATAAAGATAATCATTAGTTTGTTCTTGGCTACTCCTAGAGTACTTGCAAAATATACTTTCAGAAAAGTCATTGGAGCTGCAAAATGATTAGAGTCAAACAGATGGAAAACAGTCTTTGTTTCAGGCACAGAATCATGCCCTTTGAAAATACCAAAACCAGTTAACAATACCAAGGCTCAAACGTCGGACGCAAAACGTATAGTGATAATGATCCATAACTGCTTCGCTTGGGTTCCATGATCTAACAGCTGAATATCAACATTATTTTTCACGTTGGTGTATCTGATTCCCTAGCGAAATCCTCGAGCACATGGGATGTGGTAGCCTGATCATGCTGGCCATTTCTTTGCTCTTCAAGTCTTCCCTGGACATTCTGAAGCCCCTGCTTCAACAGAAGGGGGCCTAAAAGTCCGGTGCGTTGATATCATCTTCGAATAGTAGAGCAGGAGATCATTGACAACCTAAGGACAGCGTCTTTGTAGGCATGAGCGAATCCAGTATAATCCACGGCCACGCCAACGGATGTTTGGAGCATGCTTCAACACAAATACATGGTCCCACCAGATCTTTTTACATCATGCCATCGTTCCAAGTGGCAAAGAGATGGTATACAATCGATTACGAAGTCAAGTTAGATACCTCAGTAAGAAGATACAGTAGGACCTTGAGCTATTTACGAAAGCGCAAGATCTGGATTGAAGCAGGATCGCATGCGGTGCTTGAATACGGAAGGATGAAAAAGCGGAGCCATTGAGTTGCTCGCAGAATTGCGCGGAATATATCGGAAATGATGTGCATGCAACGTAGCAGATCCTCGATAAGAGTGAGGAACCAGGCCAGCCAATGAACCGAATGCATGTGAACTGCATGTGCATGCCTATTGGTTGAGTGCAAGTTAAAACCGGGCGTCGGCAATATAGTCGACAATACATATTATAGATGGAGCGATGGAAGCGGTTGATACATCACCAGAGCTTTGATAAGCTGACTGGTGGACGAACAGGTTCCCTCATTGACAAAACTTTTGACCTCGTTAGAATGCGTAGTGAACTCGA
>Ga0153924_1000144_pt1 | contig 46925 bp, 57 predicted proteins | sample TSNJ008MetaG_FD_104709 | JGI IMG/M metagenome (GOLD analysis project Ga0153924, IMG submission 104709) | Attine ant fungus gardens microbial communities from New Jersey, USA - TSNJ008 MetaG | ecosystem: Host-associated > Fungi > Mycelium > Unclassified | place: USA: New Jersey, Wharton State...
ACCAAGCGTCAGATCAAAGATGCAGTCCAGATCACGATGAAAAACGGGCGTCCGGCGACCGAGGGCAAGTGCCCCGAGTGCGGCACCAAAATGTTCAAAATCGGCGCCGCGAGCTGATCGCTCCGCCAGGCCGTCGTTGCCTGCGGGCTCATGGCCCAAAGGCCACTTCGCCCTTCGGCGCCTAGGCCTGACGAAGCGCTCAGCTCGCGGGACCCGCTCGCATCGTCGAGTAGAAATGTTTTTGAAGAGTGTCGTCTAGTTTGCGCTGGACGGCACTTTTGCGTTACTAGGGGTAGTACCGTATAATACGAGCACCACACTATATAGTGGTGACCGAGGTTGATCAGCTGATTTGTCCGACTTGTCGCAAGAGTGAGACGCGTGTTGTCGACTCGCGCGACGATGAAACCGTGGTTCGGCGCCGGCGCGAATGTTTGGATCCGCGCTGCAAGCACCGCTTTACAACGTACGAGCGCATGGAAGCCCCGCGGCTGTTCGTCGTCAAGAAGGACGGGCGACGCGAGCAGTACAGCCGCGAGAAGATTCTGGGCGGACTGCGCAAGGCTTGCGAGAAGCGTCCGATTTCCGAAAGCCAAATGGAAGCCGTCGCTGCGGATCTCGAGCGCGATCTCTTCGCGCGCGGCGAGAGCGAGGTAAGCTCGACGATGGTCGGCGAGAAATTGATGGAGGCGCTGCGCGCGCTCGATCCGGTCGCGTACATTCGTTTTGCCAGCGTCTATCGTTCGTTTCGCGACATCGAGAGTTTCCGGGAAGAGTTATCGCAGCTTCTTTCTAAATGAGCCGCATGATGGATACGCTCGTGCGGGTGGCGCTGAAGCGGCTTCCCGGGGCCGACGATGTGCCGCTCCCTTCCTACATGAGCGATTTCGCGGCGGGCGCGGATTTGTGCGCAGCGGTCGACGGCGAAGTAACGCTGCAGCCCGGCGCGCGAGCGTTGGTGCCGACCGGTCTCTCGATCGCGCTACCTGTGGGATTTGAAGCGCAGATTCGTCCGCGCAGCGGTCTCGCGCTGCGTGACGGCGTGACGTGTTTGAATGCACCCGGCACGATCGATGCGGACTACCGCGGACCGATCTGCGTGATCCTTGCCAACCTGGGCACCGCTGCGTTCACGATTCGGCGCGGCGATCGAATCGCGCAATTGGTTGTTGCGCCGGTTTCGCGCGCGCAGTTCGATTTGGTCGAAGAATTACCGGTGAGCGAGCGCGGTCCAGGCGGCTTCGGCAGCACGGGTATGGGCTCGTGAACGTCTACATCGTCGGTCGTGGTGCGGTGGGCACCTATTTGGGAGAGCGTCTTGCGTCGATTGGCGTTACGGTGGAATACGCGCCGCGTGCACTGGCCTCCGTGACGCCGTTCGATGCCGACGTCGCGATCGTCGCGACCAAGGCCTACGATACTGACGGAGCGATTGAAACGCTGCGCAAGGCTATCGCATATCCGCAGAAGTGCGTCTTCGTCTCGCCGCAAAACGGCGTCGGGAACGAGGAAAAGCTGGCCGCCGCTTTCGGAGCCAAGAACGTTGTTGCGGCAGCACTGACCGTGCCGGTCGATCGCGATCGGGACGGCCACGCCAACGCAACCCGAGAAGGCGGACTTGCCTTTGCTCCGGTCGGCGAGAGTGCGTTCAATTGGCTCGTCGCGACGTTCTCCAGCAGCGGATTGCGCGTGAGCGTCGTGGAGGACTGGCGCGCGCTCAAGTGGAGCAAGCTCGCGCTCAACGTAGTGGCAAATGCCAGCTGCGCGATTCTCAACGTGCTGCCCGCCCGCATGGTGCATTTCGAAAAGATTTTCACGCTCGAGATTCGGATGATTCGCGAGGTTCGCGCGGTGATGCAAGCGATGAAGATCGCTCCGATCGATCTGCCGCGCTACCCTGTGCGCGCGCTGATGGCGTCGGCGGCTCTGCCGAGCCCCGTGGCGCGGACGGTCATGGCGAGAAGCATCGCAGGCGGCCGCGGAACCAAACCGCCGTCGCTTTTGCTCGATCTTCGAGCTGGAAAGCCGCAGACCGAGGTTGACGTGCTCAACGGGGCGGTTGCAGCCGGGGGGCATGCTCACGGCGTTCCGACGCCGGTAAACAGCGTTTACACCCGCGTCCTTGACGACATCGCGCACATGCCGCAGCTGTGGGCGAAGTATCGTGAGCGCCCGGACGCGCTCGTGGCCGAGGTTGAGGCCGAGATGCGGCGCGTCAAAGCACTCGCTCGGGAAGCATAGGCGAGAAGATCATGCGCGATCCGAATGTGCCCGAATCCCTCGAGGGATGGTGGATTCTCCACAGGATGTTTGCGTTTGACCGCCGCGCGTGGGACAGCCTCCCCGAGAAGCGGCGTGCGAAATACGCCTCGCATGCGAGCGATCTGTTCGAGCATCTGCAATCGGGTAAGGACGGCGACGTCGGCCTGGCACAGCTGGTGGGGCACAAAGGCGATTTGATGTTGACGCACTACGCAAGAACCTACGACGGTCTTGCGTACGCGCAGACGTTGGTCGATAAGCTTGAGACTCGTGAGTACTTGCAGCCGTTGGGTTCATACGTGTCCGTGCTGGAGCTTGGCATGTACGATGCAACCGGAAAGATTCACGACGAGCTGCAATCGCGCGGGCTCAAACCTCAATCGCCGGAGTGGATCGCCGCCTTCGATGAGCTGGTGCGAAAGCAGGCGGAGAGCCCGTACGTCGGGCCGCGATTGTGGGCGAAGATTCCACGCCGCCGCTACGCGTGCTTTTATCCGATGAACAAAAAGCGCAGCGGCGAGGACAATTGGTTCATGCTGCCGTTCGACGAGCGCGCCAAATTGATGACCGAACACGGCAAAGTGGGACGCACGTATCACGGTGCGGTAACGCAGGTGATCTCGGGCTCGATCGGCTTCGACGATTTTGAATGGGGCGTCGATCTTTATGCCGACGATCCGCTGGTGTTCAAGAAGCTCGTGTACGAAATGCGTTTTGACGCGGCGAGCGCGCGCTTCGGCGAATTCGGTCAGTTTTGGAGCGGCGTGCAATTCTCGTCTGCAGAACTGCGCGTGTTTCTGGACGGCGACGCCGTGGCCGCTCTCGATACCACGAGTTGAGCGTCCTAAGCGCGATGCACCGTTCCTGTTGGCATGGGCCACGGACGCGTCGCTAGGCCAAAGAGCGCCATGACGACCGCGGCAATGCCGCCGGTTGCGAACGCCAGCCCAGTGCCGCCGCGTTCGCACAGCCAGCCGGCGAGAAGCGAGCCGAGCGGACCGCTCGCGAGGAATACGTAGTTGTAGAGGCCGCCGACGCGTCCTTGCAAGAATCCCGGTGTAGCAAGCTGTACCAGCGCATTCGTGCTGGCGGTGTAGATCGTATAGGCGATTCCGGTCGAGAGCAGTGCGACGGCCACCGGTGTAAAGGTATGTTGCGTGGCCAGCGCGACTTGTCCGATGCCGAACGCCGCACATGCGATCAGCAGCAGGGTGCGTGAGGCGCGGGAGCGCGACGCTGCCAAGAGCGCACCGATAAGCGCCCCCAGACCGAAGACGGCGGTGATCCAGCCGTAGGTCTGCGGCCCGCCGTGCATCGTCTGACGCGCCAGCACCGGCAGCAACACGTTGAAATTGATCGCAAGAAACGAGACGACGAACATCATCACGAGTACGATCGCCACCGTCTTGGTGTGGCGCGCGTAGTGCAGGCCGATTCGGATCGAGTCCAGGAGCGGGCCGCTGCGACGCACGTCGCTCTGCGCGTGGAATTCACTGATGCGCATAGCGCTGATAGCCCAAATCACGGGAATGAAGCTGATTGCGTTTAGCGCGAAGCACACGCCCAGGCCGGTCGTACCGATCAGTACGCCCGCGAGAGCCGGTCCGATGATCCGGGTCGCGTTGTTCAAGCTTGTGTTCAGCGCGATTGCGTTCCCGAGCTCGCTGCGCCCGACGAGCTGCACCATCAGCGCCTGACGGCTTGGATTGTTGAATACGAGAATCGTGCCGCGCACCAGTGCAACGCCGTCGATGATCCATACCGACGCCACGTGCGTGAAGACAACCAGCGCGAGCAGCGCCGCGCAAGTGGCCATCGCAATCTGCGTTATCAGCAGTGTGGTTCGCCGGTTCCAGCGATCCGCTAGCGCGCCTCCAAGCAAGCCGAGCAGCGCGTAGGGCCCGTAAAAGCAAAACCCCAGCACGCCGACGGCCTGCGCCGAGTGGGTAAGGTCGAGGATCAGCCACGACTGCGCTGCAGTCTGTAGCCATGTACCGATTTGCGAGACGAACTGACCGGCAAAATAGAGACGATAGTTATGATGTCGCTGGAGACTTGCTAACACGGGTACAACGGATAAAGCATCGTTAACGTGCGCTACTTGTTTCGTGCGCAAGCCCCTGCTGCCGTCAGTTTCTGGGTGAACCGCGGCGATCGGCTCTTTGCTACTTCGTCGTAAACGTGCCGAGCTGCGCGGTCGTAGCGCACACACCCGTGCCGAACGTCGCCTTTACCGTGTAAGCGGTTCCCGCACTCAATGTACCGACTTGCGAACCGAAGAGCGTCGTGAATCCGGAACTCGCGGTAGCCATCGGAGACGGAAGTGGATTAGGCGGCGAACTATATGCGCCGGCCTCAACCGTTCCGCTCGCACTCGTTAGTTTCGGTGCGCTGTACGTAATCGTGCTCGAATCATAAGCGAACACAAGCGCGAAATTCCCATCCGGAGCGTCCGTCGACCCGCTAATCGGATAGAGCAGCTCGGGCGCCGCAAGAATGGGTTCGGGGCACGCGTAGCCACCTTTCGGGGTCGAGCTGCTTCCACAGGCAGACAAGGCAAACGCGGAAAGCGCGATCGCGCTGCCGATCGCCAGCAACGTGTTTCTCATGCAAGCATGTTTCCTCACTCTATTAACGGTTCTACGGAACGATTGCGACAACGCGCGCGGGGAAACCCGAGCCGCCGCGCGGCTTTGCGAAGCTCACGATCACCAACGAGCCGGATTCCGGGACTTTATCGAGGTTCGCGAGCATCTCGATTTGGTAGTGCCCCTGGTGCAAAAGCCAGGACTCTAGTGAGTAATCGCCGTGAGAAGCAGCAATCCCGGGGTCGGTGTCGGTCGTTTCGTGCCCGGTAGCAACGGCGTGGCGCTCCAAATACAAGTATCGCAGAACCGGCATGCTCCAACCCGGATAATGTGCGACGCCCTTGGCATCTTTGTTTTCCATCGCAGCCTGGCTGGGCCAGCGCTTCGACCAATCCGTGCGCATCGCCACGAATGCGCCTTGCGGAATCGGACCGTTCCGCGTCTCCCAGGCATGCACGTCGGCCAACGAGAGCGTGTAATCGGGATTGCGCGCAACTTTGTCATGAACGTCGATCACGACCAGCGGAAGAAGCATTTGTTTCGGATCGATTTGGTCGACTGTCGCTTGCCCGGGAGCGAAGTGCGCCGGCGCGTCGATGTGCGTTCCCCATTGCCCGACGTGGCAGAACAGCTGAGCCAGAAAACCCGAGGTCTTATAGGTGTAGAGCGTGCGTACGGTCTCGTTGGGGAAGCCCGGCCAGTGCGCGATGCCCGGCGCAAACGTATGCGTGAGATCGACGAAGCGATGAGCGTGGATCGTTCGGTATGCGTCCATCAACCCAGACGGCGCTTGCGCGGGCGCTCGCGACGGTGAAAGTGCAAATCCCGCGGTCGCGCCGCACAGAGCGATGATGATTGCGTAGAGCAGCGTTCTCATAGCGTCCTTTCATTAAAGGCAGTGCGCCAGGTTTGCGGGACGAGTCGGATGAGTCATTGAAACAGTTCTCATGCAGGACGTTCCCAAGCCCGGTGACGTCATCTACGTCGATTCGGATCTCTACGTCTGGCACGGCGCGGACGATTTTCGCGGCGGAAAGGCAACTGTTTCCGCGGTGCATACGGAAGTCACCTCCAGCGATCCGTCACCGTTCATCGAGGTGTCGGAAAATCCCGGCACCCTCTACAACTGGGCGCTACTGGCGCCCAAGCAAACCGAGCTTGAAGCGATGTTTGGCGATACTTGGGCCCACCCCGATCCCGACCCGCGCCCGGAATTCAACGACGACCCGTGGGGCGTTGGATGAACGGCGAAGCTATTCCGGTCTGGAAATCTCAAGGGTTACCGTTTAAGCGATCTTCGCGCCGCGCTCGCCCAGCAGTGCACGCAGCACCGAGCGATGGCATCGGTTCTCGTCCTCGCAGTAACATCCGACGGAAAAATTTGCAGTGTGCGAGAGCGCGGCGAGCAAATCGAGAACTCGCGCTGCCTCGCCGTGCTGCACTTCGCTACGAAACTTGCGCTCGAACGCTCTCCAGTCCGCGTCGGTGCGCATGTGCATCGCCGTGCTTACCAGCTCCGCACTCGGCGAGAGCAACGGCAGCCAAACATCGTAATAATCCCGGCTCGCGAATTCCGCTTTCGGTACGCCCCGCGGCGGGCGGCGCACCGTCCCGATGCGAAGGCCTTCGCCCGATTTTCTAGGGGTGCCAAGTCGAACGATGCGAACTGCCATTGCAGCCTCGATTCGTCATGCAGTGATGGACCGGCTAATTCGGAGTAGCCTGAGTTTCATCCCGGCCAAGGCTCTCGTTGAGACCACCAAGAAGGATCGCCGTATTACTTTGGGACGACGTAGGAACGCGGCTGCCGGCGTAACTGCACTCACGCTGGCGCTGGCGTGGCCAGGCTCTATGCTGTGCTCTGCACAGGTCGAGGCTCCAGCGTGGTCGCGCGTTGAGAAGAGCCTCGTCGTCGTGGGTTACACGGAGCCCGGCGGCACTTTCGTTGAATGGGGAACGGGATTTTGCATCGCGTCAGACGCGTCGTCTTCGCAGTTCCTCACCGACGCGCACGTTGTTGCAAAGCCGCCCTCCGCTGAGCCTTTAGCGTTCGTTGTGCTCTTTCCGGCCTCGCAAGCGGCCGCATCAGCTACCGTCGTGCGCTCGTCACCGGATGTCGATTTGGCAATCGTCTCCGTGTCTGTCGGCAACACGCCGGTCATGCGTGTCAGTCCGACGATGCCCGAAGAGACTGAGCGCATTGCGGTTGGCGGCTATCCATACGTCGAAGGACGTTTCGGCGGCCTCATGGGAAAATCGCAAGACCTCGGTCAAGCTCCCGACTTACGCCCCTCGGTGCATCTTGGAAACGTGAGCGACGTGCACGGCGCCTTTATCGAGTTTGACGGAACCGTCGATCACGGAAACAGCGGCGGACCGCTTTTCGATCCGGTGAGCGGCAATGTCTATGGCGTCATCGAGGGCTATGTTCCTGGGGCGCCGGTCGATCCCGGCGGGAGTCAAGCCGTCTCCTCCGCCTATGCGAATCTCGCAATGTCGCGCCAGACCGTTGCAGATTTTCTAAGCGGCAGCGGCGGCGCAAGCAGCTCGAACGCCGGAATTGCGATCGTGCGAACGAGCGCCGGCGCGCAGCCGTTTGAAATTGCCGCAGCCAAGGGAGACGCGGAGTCCGAAAATACGCTCGGCTTGATGTACCGCGACGGGACGAACGGCCTGCGACGCGACTACGCGCGAGCCGTTCATTACTTTCGTCTCGCCGCCGATCAAGGCAACACAAACGCTGAGGCGAACCTCGGAGTAGCGTTTCTCTTCGGGCACGGCGTGCCGAAAGACGCCGCCCAGGCGCTGCATTACTTCCAGCTCTCAGCCGCAAGCGGTAATAGCAGCGCGGAGGCCGGGCTTGGCTTCATCTACGAATTCGGTGACGGCGTGACCGCCGACTCGGCACAAGCACTCCAGCACTACCTGCGTTCCGCAAACTCGGGAAACGGCTACGGGCAAGCCGGCCTGGGGTATCTCTATGAAACCGGCGCCGGGGTAACGCGCGATTATACGACCGCGCTGCAATACTTCCAGCTCTCGGCGAGCCAAGGCAACTCGTTCGGCGAAAACGACGCGGGGACGCTCTACGAATATGGCTTGGGCGTACCGAAGAACTACGCAGCCGCGTTGCGTGATTTTCAGCTCTCCGCACAGCAAGGCAATTCATTTGGCGAAAGCAATCTCGCGACGATGTTCGCCTTCGGCCGCGGCGTGCCGCTAGACTATGCCGTTGCGCTGCGCTACTTCACGCTCTCGGCCGATGACGACAATCCGTATGGCGAAGCTGGTCTGGGTTATCTCTTCGAGAACGGAAAAGGCGTGGCGGTGGACTACGCGCGTGCCCTGCACTTGTTCGGGCAATCGGCGGCGCACGGCAATTCGTTCGGACAATTCGGCTTGGGCTACGCCTACGCGACCGGGAACGGCGTGGCGCGCGATTTATCGGTGGCTCTGCGCTACTACCGGCTTTCCGCTGCGAAAGAGAACGCATTCGCCGAAGCAGCGCTCGGATACATGTACGAGAATGGTTACGGCGTGCAGAAGGATACCGCTGCGGCCTTGCATTGGTACGAGCTTGCCCTCTCGCATGGGTACGAAGAAGCTGCGGCCGGCGTTCAGCGTCTTCAGGCGCCGAGCAGCCACCCTCCGCGCTAAGCTGCGCGACCGTCGAGCCGCTCTAAACTGCGATACTGAATCGCCTCGGCGACGTGTTCGGCGCGGATGTCGGGCGACGCGGCGAGATCGGCAATGGTGCGAGCGACGCGAGCAATTCGATCCAGCGCGCGAGCCGAGAACTGCCGCTTCGCGCTAGCGTGAGCTAAGAGCCGCATCGCGTCGTCTTGGAGTGCGCAATAGGTGCGCGTTGCGTTCGCGGGAATCTCCGCGTTCGCACCGATCGCCGTACCGGCAAAACGCTCGCGTGCGATCGCGCGCGCCGAAATAACGCGCTCGCGAATGACCGACGAATGCTCGGCGCCGTCTCTTCGCACCATGTCGTCGAAGGGTACGCGAGCGATCTCGATCTGCAGATCGATGCGATCCAGCAACGGACCCGAGAGCTTGCTGACGTATTTTGCCACGGTCGCATCATCGCAACGGCACTCGGCGCCACGGAGGCCGCGATAACCGCACGGACACGGATTCATCGACGCGACGAGCTGAAAGCGCGCAGGATACGTGAACGTTCCGGCGGCGCGCGCGATCGTGACCGTGCCTTCCTCGAGTGGCTGGCGCATCACTTCGATCGCACCCCGTCCGAACTCGGGTAGCTCGTCGAGAAAAAGCACGCCATGATGTGCCAGGCTTATCTCGCCAGGCTTCGCCAGCGGACCTCCGCCGACAAGCGCGGTTTGGCTTATCGTGTGGTGTGGAAAGCGAAACGGTCGCGCATTGACCACGCCGGCATGATTTGCCAACAGTCCCGCGACGCTGTAGATCTTCGTGACGTCGAGCGCTTCAGCCAGCGTCATCGGCGGAAGAATCGAAGGCAATCGTCGCGCGAGCATCGTCTTGCCGCAACCCGGCGGCCCGACGAAAAGGAGATTGTGACCGCCGGCAGCTGCAATCTCGAGCGCGCGCTTGCCGGCGAGCTGCCCGCGCACGTCGGCGAGATCGCCGTGTACTAATTCATCCGCGGATTCGAGCGTGGGTGTCTTCGTGCGGCGGCGCCATTGTGCGCCATTGCCGAGAATGACTGCGACCGCGCTTTGCAGCGAGTCGACCGCATGCAGATCGATTCCGTCGACCAGCGCGGCCTCATCGGCGTTTTGCTCGGGAACGATCAGCTTGCAAAATCCCGCGTTGCGTGCGCCGATGACCATCGGCAAAATGCCGTTGACCGGACGTAGCGTGCCGTCGAGCGCGAGTTCCCCGAGCGCGATGAAATTCTGCAACGCCAGCCGATCGATTTGCTCGTCGATCGCAAGGAGTGCGAGCGCAATCGCGAGATCGAATCCTGGCCCTTCCTTGCGCACGTCAGCGGGCGAAAGATTCACGAGCAGACGTCCGGCAGGATAGGCGAATCCCGAATTAAAGATTCCCGCGTGCACGCGTTCGCGGGCTTCACTCAGGGCGCGATCGGGAAGTCCGATGATCGTGAAGTGCGGCGAGCCGGCGAAACTGTCGGCTTCGACCCGGACCACGTAGCCTTCAATTCCGAGCATACCGGCGCAAAACGAGAGCGAGAGCATTTCAGCGCCCGCCTCTGCGACGAATCTACCATCCGGCTAGACCCCGGGTGCGGAGCCGAGGTTTGCTGTACCAACGACCAGGCCTGCGGCGTACGATCGGCCGAGGTGCGGGTCGACTCAGTGTTGCTATAGTCGGCGAATGAAAGCAACAGCTCCGCCACGCGATTCGCAAAGACGCTATCGCGTGGACACGTTCATCGTTCCCGAAAGCGCCCGGGAAGAATTCCTCGAAAAGGTTCGCGAGAGTCAAGTCCTCTTGCAGCAACAACAGGGATTCCTCCAGGATTTTGTGTTGGAGCGCGCATCCAATTCTAGAGAATTCCACCTGATCACGATTGTCGAATGGCAGAACCAGCAAGCCGTCGACGACGCGCGTAAAGCCGTGACGGCATTTCATCAATCTGCGAACTTCAATCCGGAGGAACTCTTCGAGCGCCTTGGCATAAGAGCGCAACGAGAGATGTATACGACTCTCTACCTGACGCCGTAGGCGATGAGGAGGCGGGCCGAGAAGTCGCGGCAGATGCTCAAACCAATTGTCGAAATCGACCGCCTGGTGTCGGCTTCTCCCGAACCGCACTCGGTTGCCGTTCATGGAAAGGACGTGTGGATTGGATCGCGTGCAACGCGACGCATCGACGTCATGGATCGTGACGGCTGGCGCAAGACCGGTGAGATCGAGACGCCGGGGATGCCATGGGGCATGAGCTACGGTGGCGGAGCGATCGTGATGACGTGCGGCGAAGGGCCCGACGACAATCGGCGCGTGCACCGCTACGTTCCGGGTGAAGGTTTCGACGATCTCTCGATCGACTGTCCTGACGACGCCGGCTCCCATCTCGCGCTCTATGGCGGGCGACTCTTGCTCGGCCAATGGTATAATAAGCGCCTACTGCTTCTCAATGAAGATGGATCGATCGCGCGTACCTGGCAAACACCGCATGAAGTTTGTGGCGTCGCCGTGATCGACGACATCGCGTGCGTGCTGGGCACCGACGAGGAAGAAAACGGCGACTACTTCATCTCGCGGCTCGATCTGCGCAGTGACGTTGGCAGCGAATTGGCACTAGTTCCATTTCGAGCCCGCGGGCTCGCATGGGACGGCAGCCGCTTTTGGACCAACCATCGCGAAGCGGACCGTACGGTCGCGTTTTCTATTGCCTAGCTAAGTAATTCAAGCGACGGTGCCAGGCGCTTCTCCACAGATTTCACAAGCCGAAGGTCGCTCATTGTGGACAACGAGGGCCAGCCTTCCGCAGGGGGAAAGCGGCCTCCATGCACGAGGCCCCGGAACGCCCCCATCGCACGGGCTACGCCGTTCTCGATTTCGTGATCGCCGCTTGTGCGATCGTCATCTCCTGCGCCTCGCTCTGGGTGGCTCTTCGTGCCGACAAAACGCAGGAGCAACTCCTCAAATCAACCGTTTGGCCCTATGTCGTGTTCACGCAGAGCGACGTTACTCCGCAAGGCACCAGTCGCCTCACCTTTGAACTGCGCAACGAAGGCGTAGGTCCGGCGATCGTGCGGAGCTTCGCTGTTGCCTACAACGGACGATTTTACCCGAGCCTGCGAACGTTGATGGAGGCCTGCTGCCGAGTCGAGGGTGAGCCGCGGCTTCGCATCATGACGTCGACCGTGCGCTCGCAGGTGCTCATGGCTCGCGACGTGTTCTCGTTTATCCGGACGATGCCGAGCACCACCTCGCCTCGTTCGTACGCACGCCTCTTTGCCGAGCGCTGGAACTTCTCGATCCAATTGTGCTACTGCTCGGTGCTAGGCGACTGCTGGTTCCTCGATTCGTCGCGCGAGGATCATGCCGCAGCGGTGAACAAATGCCCGCCTGCGCAGCAGCCACAATACCTTACCTAAAGGAGATCATATTGAAGCTCAATCCTCTGCTTTGCGCGGCGCTCTGCGTAACGCTCGCCGCATGTTCGAACGCCGGCTCGTCCGGCTCTTCCGCCTCATCACCTTCGTCGAACAAGGGGACCAAAACGATCGGCGTTTCGATTCAAAATCGCGAGGCGCAATTCTACCAGGGCATGGAACGCGGTATGCGCGCAGAAGCGTCCAAGTATGGGTATTCACTGGTCGTCGTCGATGCCAATCGCGATAACGCAAAGCAGCAGAGCCAGGTCGAGGACTTCATTTCCAGCAAAGTCGACGCAATCGTACTCACGCCGTACGATTCAACGGCAATCGGCAGTGCAATCGCCGAGGCGAACCGCGCAAACATTCCGGTCTTCACCGCGGATATCGCAAGCACGAGCAAGATCGGAACGGTGGTCGCTCACGTAGCGAGCGATAACGTTCAAGGCGGCATGCAAGCGGCGAAGCTGATTTGCAAGGCCGTTGGATCGACCGGTGCGGTCGCAATTCTCGACGAGCCCGAAGTAACCAGCGTGCAAGATCGCGTCAAGGGATTTCGCGCCGGTCTGAAGGCCGATTGTCCGGGCGTCTCGATCGTTGCCGACGTCGATGCCGGCGGCGAGCGCACCAAAGCGGATAGCTCGATGAGCGACGTGCTGCAGTCCAACCCGAACGTAAAGGGCGTCTTCGGCATCAACGACGACTCGGCGCTCGGCGCAGTCAGCGCAATCAAAGCCGCCGGTCAAACCGGCAAGATCGCCGTGGTCGGCTACGACGCGACTCCGGAAGCCCGCGCAGCGATCAAGAGCGGCGCGATGTATGGCGATGCGATTCAGTATCCGGAGCAAATCGGAAAGCTGACGATCGACACGATCCACGATTATTTCTCGGGCAAGACACCTCCGAAAATCGTCCACGTTCCGGTAGGCGCGTACACGCGTTGAGTCCGGCTTCGCCGCTGCTCGAGATGCGCGGCATCGGGAAGTCATTTCCCGGCGTCCGCGCGCTTTCCGACGTCTCGCTCACCCTGTACGCCGGTGAGGTGCTTGCGCTGGTCGGTGAAAACGGAGCCGGCAAGTCGACGCTGATGAAGATCCTCGCCGGAGCGCTGCGCGCCGACGAAGGGACCATCGCGATCGACGGACACGACGTGACGATCGCTTCGCCGCTGGATGCGCAGAAGCTCGGCATCGGCATGATTTACCAGGAGTTCAATCTCGTGCCGCAGCTCTCCGCGCTGCAGAACATCGTGCTCGGCAGCGAGCCCGTGCGCGGCGTTGCGCTCGACGAACGCGCCGCGCGCGAACGCGCGAAGGCGGCACTTGCCGAGCTTGGCATCGATCTTCCGCTCGACCGCCCCGCCTCACGACTCTCGGTTGCGCAACAGCAATTGATCGAGATCGCCAAGGCGCTCTCCAAGCGCGCGCGCATTATCGTCATGGACGAGCCGACCGCAGCGCTGACCGAGCACGAGATCGACGCGCTCTTCGCGATCATTGCGCGTCTTCGTGCGGGGGGAGCCGGCATCGTCTACATCTCTCATCGCATGGAGGAGCTTCCGAGAATTGCCGATCGGATCACCGTGTTGCGCGACGGTTCCGTGGTCGAGACGCGCGCTGCCGATCAATTTCCGGCTGCCGACGTGATCCGCGCGATGGTCGGGCGCCCGCTCGACGCCCATTTCCCAAAGCTGCCTGCGCTCGCGCCGGACGCGAAGGTCGTTCTCGACGTGCACGACCTGGTGCGCGTGCCGGCGGTCAACGGCGTCAGCTTTTCCGTGCATGAAGGCGAGATCGTTGGTCTTGCCGGTTTGATCGGCGCCGGCCGTACGGAAATCGTTCGCGCCATCGCGGGTGCAGACATACCTACGTCGGGCGTGCTTACGATCGATGGACACCGCACGGTCATCCGAGCACCGCATGACGGCATCGAGGCGGGGATTGCATTCATCACCGAGGACCGCAAAGCACAAGGGCTGGTTCTCGGCATGAGCGTGCTGGAGAACATGACGCTGGCGCATTTGGAGCAGTTTGTAAACCGCGACCACCTGATCTCGCATACGAAGGAAGAAGAGAGCGCCAGACATATGATCGACGAACTGCACGTGCGCACGCCAAGTCCCGAGCAGCTCGTGCGAAATCTCTCCGGCGGCAACCAGCAGAAGGTGGTGCTGGCAAAATGGCTACTGGGTAAGGCGCGCGTCTTTCTGTTCGACGAGCCGACTCGTGGCATCGACGTCGGTGCGAAGGCGGAGATTTACGCGCTTATGATGACCTTGCTCGAGAACGGAGCCGCAATTGTCATGGTTTCGAGCGAGCTGCCTGAAGTGCTCGGCATGTCGCATCGCATTCTCGTGATACGAGGGGGGCGTATCGTGCGGGAATTGACGCGAGACGAAGCTACGCCTGACGCCGTGATTGCCGCCGCAACCGGAGCTGCCGCATGAGCGCTGTTCTCAAGAACGTCTGGCTGCGCAATGCCCTGCTGGTTGCGATCGTCGTGGTCTTCATGACGGTCGTGAACATGGCCGCGCACGGCGAGTTCCTCAATCCGCGCAACCTTGTTACGGTACTGGAGCAGATTTCGTACAACTGCATTCTCGGCGTCGGGCAAACGTTCGTCATCATCACCGCCGGCATCGATCTCTCAATCGGTTCGCTCGTCGCGCTGAGCGGAGTCGTCATGGCGCAAGTCGCCAATCACCTGCCGTTCGGTGGTGTTGGACTGGTGCTCGTGACGCTGCTCGCCGGGCTTGCCGTCGGAGCCGCAGCCGGCTGGATCAATGCGCTTCCGGTCGTTAAGCTCAACCTGCCGCCCTTCATCACAACCTTTGCCATGCTCGAAGTAACACTCGGGCTCTCATATATTTTCTCCGGCGGTCAGCCGGTCGCGCTCGACAACGCGATCTTCTCGTCGATCGGCACCGGATCGGTCTTGGGCCTGCCCGTTCCGGTCATCTGGATGATTGTCGTCGTAGTGATCGCGTCAGTACTGCTCACGCGAACGCGATTCGGGCGCTACGTCTTCGCTCTGGGCGGCAATGAAGAAGCCGCGCGCTTAGCGGGCATCGCGACGGCGCGAATAAAAACGCTCGTCTACGTCATCAGCGGCATGTGCGCTTCGGTCGTCGGCTTTCTCTACATGGCGCGCTTTTCATCCGGCTCTCCCGACACGGGCACGCACGATGAACTCCTGGAAGCGATCGCGGCAGTCGTCGTCGGCGGCACCAGCCTCATGGGTGGCCAAGGCTCGATCCTCGGCACGTTCTTCGGCGCGCTCCTCATCGGCCTACTCTACAACGCTATGAACCTCATCCACGTCGACTCTTACCTACAAAAAGTCGTCCTCGGCGTAGTCATCCTCCTCGCCGTCGTTCTCGACGAGCTTCGCAAGCGGTATCTCGCGCGCGCCTAGCGATTTTGTTTGGAGGGTAGACGCGGCTCGCGGGGACGCCCGCATTTTCACATCGTGTGAAAATGCTACTCGCTGAAATCGACCTCCCGCCCCTCCTGGGCTCCGGTCGATTCTCAGACGCCCCGCGACCCGCATCTACCCTCCAAACAAAAAGGCTAGGCTCACACGAGAGTCTCTCCTTACGTTCGAGAAACGACTTCTCGTCGTTGGCAGACTTGGAATGCTTTGTGAGAATGGTTTGGCGTCTCGTTGTTCTTCCATTCGGGGCATGTGAGAATCGACCGGAGCCCTGGAGGGGCGGGAGGTCGATTTCACTGAGTAGCGTTTTCACAGGAAGTGAAAACGCGGGCGTCCCCGAGTGGAAGAACAACGAGACGCCAAACCATTCCGCTACGCCGCCCAGGTCAGAACGGGAAGTCGTTTTGAGATAAGTTTGCGGTCAGGTTGTAATCGGTGAAGGATTGATCGAGGACGACTTGGTCGCCGGCGTAGAGGAGTTGGCGTAATGGCCAATGGGTCTCTTGTGAGAGATAGAGCTTTTGTTGGCTGATGCCGCCGTTGCTTGCGGGGTCGGCGACTTTGAGATCGAGGAGGTCGGTTTCTACGCCGCCCAGTTTGCCGCCGATGCTTTGCGTTAGATCACCTTTGACGTTTTCATAGGTGGCGACGATGTTTTGCGGGAGGCCGTCAGGAATCGTGTAGCCGCGCAGTGACGTTGCGCGGCCGTCGTGCAGGCCGACCTTGAGATGGATGCCCGAGAGGATGCCGCCTTGGTGTCCGCTGACTTGATCGCCGCCGGTCCAGACGCCGCCCGAGCCTTTGCCGGCACCCGATTCGATCAGCGTCTTCGCGTAGTTCGGCTTCATGAACGAATAGTCGTAGACACGATCTTGGACGTCGGTGCCCTTGATCTCGTGCGAGTGCAGTTTGAACGTATACGACGTCACTTGTGCGAACGCCGAGTTGAATGCGTCGATCGCGGGTGCGCTTTGGGCTGCGCGCGCGACGGTGTGAGGTGCGACGAGTGCGACGAACGCCGCCGCAAGTAAGACGAGGGGAAGGGGTCGCTGAGGCATGTTTTCTCCGTTTACTTAGTCGGACGGGTTCGGTTGACCGGATTCTTCATAGAGGAGCGTACCGTGTTTGCCTTCGACGCCGATGAGCACGTCACACTTCGCGTCGGCCGCGATCTCCTCGATCGTGCGCCCGAGCGGCGCACCGGTGTATTTACCCTCACGGAACGAACCAAGGATGATCAGGTTCGCGCGCTCGCGCTTGGCGAGGTCGAGCACGGCTTGTTTCGTGGATCGCGACTTGATGATCTCCGTGCGGATTGAAACGCCGACGGCGGTGGCGATCGTTTCCGCGGCCCCGAGCGCATCGAGCGCGCCCCGTTCCTCGAGCGGCATTTCGGCGTCGGGCGGTAACGTGTACGGCACCTCGATCACATAGATGGCGAGCAGCTCGGAGCGCTCACCGCGCGCCAGTTTCGCGGCAAGCGCCATCATGTGACTGGAAAGGATGTCCGGCGAAAACACCACGACGATCGAGCCCACCATGCGCTCGAGTTCACTGGCGGCTTCCCGCGCGAGCTTTTGCACGAACGACGTCGGAGGATGGAGCATCCACCAGATCGTCGAACCGATTGAGAACGCGATGAACAGCGCTACGATTGCGCCGGCGATCGTTATATGTACGGTCCCGTCAGTGTAGAGCATCGCGGGTTAACTCCGGCCGATCAGCCCGCGCAACCGCGCGATGCCAAGAGCGATCATTGCCAGACCCAAGATTATCCCCGTAAATGTATACGAGATGGGATAACGCAGCATTTCGCCGATGATCACGACGCCGACGACGATGAATCCGGCTGCGAGTGCGCAGCGTAACGCACGAATCGCCATCATTGCGTGCTCGCCGGTGTCGCGCGGCGTTCTTCGCTGGCCCTGACGTTCGCGACGAATTCGTCCATCAGCTCGAGTTCACCGGCGCGACGCAAGATCTCGATCTGCTCCGAGCGCCAGTCGCGTTTGCGCGAGCGCAGGAGCGGAAGTCGCTTGCGGGCGCGGTAGATGAAGTACAGGATGATGCCGAACAGAATCCACGACGGTCCGGCGATGCGTCCGATCGGATGCGTGATCAGAGTGAATGTGAGGATGGCGGTCATGCCGATGAAGCCGATGACCGCGACCACCGGAAACTCCGTACGCTCGCCGCGAACCGTAATGGGGATGTTCATGGGAATCTTGAACTTGCGGGGGCTCAAGGGGTCGAACAGTCGCAGCGCGACGACTGCGACGAAAACGAACGAATAGCTGGTCGCGGCTCCGAAAGCGTAGAGGTCGCCGAGAAAATCGATGCCGCTCTCACCGTTGAAATGCTTGGCGTAGAGATTGGCCATATAGGGATCGAGCGAAGGCAACGCAGCAAACGTAACTTCGATGAGTGCCACACTCGTGAAAACCAGCAGCGAGATCGTCGGGGTGCGGAACCGCGCGTGCACGCGTTGGAAGATCGAGGGTAGCAGGCCGCCCGATGCCATCGCGTATGCAATCCGCGAGCTGCCGAATACGCCCGAGTTCGAAGAAATGAGCAGCAGTATCGCGCCGAGCACCGGTACGTAGAAGGCCGCGATGGCGCCCCAGTATGGAACCTGACGCGCGATCAGCGCCACGGCTTTGCCGTTGTTATCGTTGTTGCCCAGGTATTGCCAAAGCTGCTGCGGATGACCGTGTGCATCGAATGGAATCGGATGCCAGGTGTGCATCCCCAGTGCCAAGTTCGCGTACGAGAGCGCAAAGATGAGAATCGTCAAGATCAGCGTCACGGACGTTCGCGGAATGATCGACGCCGGGCGTTGCGTTTCTTCGGCGGCCTGCGAGATCGACTCGAGGCCGACGAACGAGACGATCGCGAGCGAAATGCCCTTCATGAATTCGAAGGGTGTTGGCCAGGAATTCTGCATGGTATGAACCAGCAGCTGGGGAGAAAACGCGAACAGGAAACCCAGCGTAAGAATCGCCGTTTCGCTTACGATGTCGAGAGCGCTCACGAATCCATTGAACGCCGTCGACTCGCGAACGCCGATGATGTTAAGGATGCACAAGCCCGCGATCAGTGCGACGACCAGGATGAAATGCGACCAAGGATGCATCGGAGCGCCGACTTGCGGAAGAAGCTCGCTCAAATAGTCCACGCAGCTCCAGGCAAAGAGTGCGATGTCGATCGTGAAGTCGAGAAGCACGGCCCAGCCGGCGATAAATCCGAAGATGTCACCAAGACCGCGCAGGACGAAGTACTGACCTCCGCCGGCTACGGGATAGGTTGCGGCAAGCTCGGTGTAGGCTAGGCCAATGCAGACGTAGACGATGCCGGCGAACAGGAACGCGACGTTGGATGCTCCGGCAGCGGCTCCGAGGACCAAGCCTAGGCCTACGAAAATATCCGCGCCGACGTCGGAATAGCCCCATGAGAAGGATCCCCAGGGCGTGACGGAGCGGCGTAGCTCCGGTTTTCGCTCGTTGCTCATTCGCGCGAGTTAGAAAATGATCCCGATGGCTGTGCGTTCGAGTGCGTTGATCATGTATTCCGTGTGGGCGTACTGTTCGTGCAAGCCGTATTCATGGAAGATGCGCAGCGATTCATTGAGGCGGTTGACGCTATCACGCAATTCGTTGCGGTCGCGCTTACCGTCGGTGGCTTTTTGCAGAATCATCGTCGCGTATTTCAGTGCAGTCTTGGCGTACTCGACTTCATTATTGATCGCGGAGAGCTCGTGCATCGCAGCGAGGTATGCCTCGCGTGCGTCGTCGTACTCGCGCCGCCGGGTGGCGATCATGCCCTTAAGCACGTTTTCCAGCGCGTCGCTGCGGTTGCGCGAGCTTGCAAGAGCGCGATCGAGCGCCTGGCGAAGCGTCGGATCGGTGGTTTTCGCTCCCGTCGACGGAGCGAACGTCTTGAGCGGCTTGGCCTCGAGTACGGGCGTCGCGGGCGAACTCGGCACTACCGGCCCGACCAATATCTGCACGTCGTTCATGAATTCGGTCGCCGTCTGATAGCGACGTCCGGGATCCTTTTCGATCGCGCGCATAATCACGTGCTCGAGCGCTTCGGGAATGTTGCGGTTGATTTCGCGCGGCGGCGTCGGGAGGTCGTGTACGTGTGAATACATCGTCGCGACGATGTCGTCGCGATCGTTGCGGAACGGCAGAGTGCCGGTAAAGATCTCGTACATGACGATGCCGACCGAATACAGGTCGCTGCGCACGTCGGCTGGCTTGCTGAGAAAACGTTCGGGCGCGAGATACGAGATCGTGCCGACGATTTGTCCCGTTCGCGTCGTTTGCGTCACTTCGCTGGCCCTGCGCGCCAGTCCGAAGTCGGTCAGCTTGGTGTGCTTTCCGTCTTCGACGATCATGATGTTCGACGGCTTGATATCGCGATGAATGATCCCTTGCGAATTTGCGTATTCGAGCGCGCCCAGAACTTCGTAAATGTAACCGAGGGCTTGTTTGTATCCGAGCTCTCCGCCCTCTAGCGCCGAGAGCGTCTTTCCGCGGACCAGCTCCATTACGATGTAGGAAATGCCGCTGTCTTCGCCTGCGTCGTATACGGCAACGATGTGCGGATGATTGAGGCGCGCCATCGCACGGGCTTCCATCAAAAGGCGAGCGTTCGTCTCGTCGGAACGTTCGACGAGCACCTTGACGGCAACGTCTCGGCGCAGCGTCTTGTCGAGGCCGCGGTAGGTGTCGGCGGTTCCGCCGCGCCCGAGCAAATCGGCAATCTCATAGCGCCCGCCGAGGGTCCGTCCTTGGAGTGAGTCCACTAGCCCGTACTATCCATGGGTTAGAAGGCGTTTCGATGCAGAGCCAGGCGATTACCGTCTATCGTGACGATATCGAAACGAATTCGCGCCTGCGGGGCAACGATTTGAGCGTAATCCGCGGCAATCGCGCGGAGCGTCCGTCGCTTACGCCCGTCGACAGCCGCAATCGCAGGGCCGAACGCCGGGCCCAACCGGCGCTTTACCTCGACGAAAACCAGGATTGTCCCGTCGACGCACACGACGTCGATCTCGCCACCCGGCGCGCGCACATTTCGAGCGACAACACGATATCCATGTTGCTCGAGGAAGCGCACGGCCAAATCCTCACCCCGGCGCCCCTTGCTGCTGGTAGACGGAGATTTCACGGCCGTCTTCTGCTTCGGGATCACCGCCGAACAAGAGTTCGAGCTGAGCTTCACGCACGCGGACGAAGCCCGATCGGTGATGAATGCTCGGGCCGTGAAGTCGCAGCGCGGCAATATGCGCGGGCGTTGCATATCCCTTATGATCGGCAAAACCGTAGCGCGGGTCTTCGCGGTCGAGCTGCGTGAGGAGTTCGTCGCGATAGACCTTCGCGACGATCGAAGCGGCAGAGACAACCGCGCAGAGCGCGTCGCCTTTGATGAGCGGCTCCTGTGGCCCGGTGAACGAGCGAATGCGCACGGCGTCGGTAAAGAGGTACTCGGGCGGTCCGCAGTGCAGCGCGGCGATCGCGCGCTCCATCGCCAGCACGCTCGCCCAATAGATGTTGATCCGATCGATCTCGGCGACGCTGGCGACACCGATCCCGTAGGCAGTCACGCGCGCGCGAATTTCGGCCGCAAGCTCGCAACGCTTGACCGCAGGGACGACCTTCGAATCGTTGAGTCCAGGCAACATCAGCGGTTCGCTCGCCACGACACACGCAGCGACGACCGGTCCCGCTAAGGGCCCTCGCCCGACCTCGTCGACGCCGCCGATGAGTTGGAAGCCTTTCGCGCGAGCAGCCTGCTCGAAGCGGTGCAGCCGCACGAGCCGGCGCCGTTCGCGTTCGTACGCGTTCTTCGCTTTACGCTGCTTGCTCGTCATCGTCGGGCGACTCTAGGCTGATTCTTCCAAACGCTCCTTCGTTGAAGGCTTTGATGTAAGATTGCGCCGCGCCCTGCTCGTCGACCTCGCCGCCGCGACGAAGGAATCCGCGGGCCGCCGCAAAGCGCCGTAAGTCGGGAACTCTCGTGCGCCCCGAGCTGCGTTCGAGCAGCCAACGATGAAACTGCGCGCTGACCTCGGCAGGATCGTAGCGTTCGCGCGGGACGGCGCCGATCATCGCAAGCTTCCACTGCGCTGCCGCGCTTTCGATCTTTGGAACGAGTATGCCCGGCGTGTCCATCAATTCGATCGTCGGTGCAAGGCGAAACCACTGCAACGCACGCGTGACGCCGGCTCGATTTTCCGTTTTCGCCGCGCCACGCCGCAGCAGCCCGTTGATGATTGACGACTTGCCGGAGTTGGGAACGCCGACGACGATTACGCGCGAGATACCGGTGCGTTCTTTGGCGCGCGCGGTGACGGAGGCGAGGATGCGCGAGACGCTTTGCTGCGCGCGCGCCTCCACGGCGATCGCTTCGCGTCCGTTTGCCGCGAAGCGTGCGATCCAACGCTTCGTCGTTGCGGGCTCGGCGAGGTCGCTGCGGGTGAGTGCGATGATTCGCGAGCGCTCACCGATCAGGCGATCGAGCGACGGATTCGCATCGCTGCGGGGAGCGCGCGCGTCGATCACTTCGATGACGATGTCAACCAGGCGCAGGTATTCGCCGATTCGCCGCATCGCGCGGACCATATGACCGGGATACCATTGGACGGCCCGGTCAAGGTTGTTCTTCACAGCGCGCCGATGGCACCGGGCGGCCAAATCGCCGCGACGGCTTTGCCGATCAACGCTCGATCGAGAACCGGGCCGAAGACGCGCGAATCCTCGCTAACGGCACGATTGTCGCCCAAGACGTACACCTCGTCGGGCGGGACCGTGGTTACGGGCACGCTGCGATCGTCGCGGTATTGCACGTACGGCTCCGGCAACGCAGCGCCGTTGACGTACACGGTGCCGCGGTTGATGGCAATACGATCGCCGGGCAGGCCCACGACGCGCTTGATGTAGAGTTTGGGCGTAATGCCGTCGTGCTCGAACGCGACGACGTCGCCGCGGCGCGGTTTGCCGAACCGGTATGCCAGGGTATTCGTGATCACGAACTCGCCCGAGTTCACGTGCGGGGCCATCGATGGTCCGGATACTTGCGATGGACGGATGAAAAATGCGGCGATCAACACGCAGAGGATCGCAAGCTGCAACCCCAGGCTCGCCAGTGAGCGCAGTTGCACGGTCCGGACCACGCGCAACTCTTCTGCGCTATTGCAAGATTTTCATTTGGCTCGGGGGCCAGAAGATCAGGAACGCGCGTCCGGTGAAACCGGCGCGTTCACCACTGCGCGGTCCGCTTGCGAAGGTTCCGCTATCTTGCGCGAAGCCCCAGACGTGCGAATCCTCCGAATCGTTCCGGTTATCGCCGAGCATGAGATAACAATGCGGGGGTATCGTGTCAGGTGAAATCCACATCGCCTTGGGCGGGATGTTGGCTTCCGATGGATCGAGCGCTCGCCATCCGAATCCGTCGTTGACATAGATTCCGTAGTTGCGAATCTCAAGCTCGTATTGCGGACTTTGCGCGATGTACGGCTCGCTCTGCGCGATGCCATTGATGTAGACGACGCCGTGCGTGATGCGTAAGCGCTCCCCTGGAAGACCGATGACGCGCTTGATGAAGTCGTCGGGCGTCGGAATTGGGGGAGGGAAAACGACGATGTCGCCCTCGTGCGGAGTGTGAAAACGATACTCGAACTTGTCGACGAGCAGCACGTCGTGCACTTGGAGCGTCGGCACCATCGAGGCCGACGGAATGTAGTACGTTCGTGCGACGAACGTGATCAGCAGCCACGCGGCGATCCCCGCATAGATGAACGGGTCGAGGTATTCGCGCGCAACCGCGATGCTGCGACCGTTCGAAGCCGCGGTCACCGGGCGGATCGAAAGTGCGATCCGCGAGACTAGAATGATCGCGACCAGACCGAGGAGATCGTAAGGTGTCATCGTTCCTTCGTTTGTCGAGTTTTCAGGAGTGTATGAGCGAAAAATGAGTGAGCGGCCAAAGGATCAGAAATGCTCGCCCGGTGAACGAGGCTAGCCGCGCAAAACCCCATACGTGGGAGTCGTCGGAATAATTCCGGTTGTCGCCCAGCACGAAGTAAAATCCCTTGGGAACGCGGTCCGGCTTCTGCCACAGCGATGGCGGCGGTATATCGGCGCGGGCCGGGTCGAGCGCCACGCCGTCGATATAGATGGAATACCCGCGAATCTGTAAGTCGTAGTTCGGCGGTTCGTTCTCGTACGGCTCGTCGAGCGGCTTTCCATTTCGGTAGACGATACCGTCAGAGATGCGGATGGTGTCACCCGGCACGGCGATAACGCGCTTGATGAACTCGGTTTGCGGAGCAGGCAGCGGCGGTGCAAAGAGCGCGACGTCGCCGTCGCGCGGCGGGTGGAGGCGATACTCGAGACCGTCGGCGAGAAAAACATCGCCGATTTGCAGTGTGGGAATCATCGAGATCGACGAAATGTAGAACGTGCGGATTGCGAAGATCATCAACAGCAGGGCGACCAGCGCCACTACGATGACGACTTCGAACCACCTCCGCAGAGTGACGACGGGCGACGACTCTGCGTCGCGCGCGTTGTCTATTTGACCGCTTTCTTCTCTCTGATGCGTGCGGCTTTGCCGACTTTCTCACTGAGATAATAGAGCCGGCTGCGGCGCACGACGCCGCGTTTGCTGATTTCGATCCGCTCGACGCGCGGGCTGTGCACGAGAAACGTCTTCTCGACTCCGACGCCATGTGCGACTCGGCGCACCGTGAGCGAGGCATGAGCGCCGCCGCCCTTGCACACGGTCACGACGCCTTCGAACATCTGCACGCGCTCTTTGCCGCCTTCGGTGACCTTGGAGTAGACCTTGACCGTATCTCCGGAGCGGAACTGTGGGACCGACTCCTTGAGCTGCTCACGATTCAATACGTCGATGAGGTTCATGGCACAATCTCTTAGCGGCAGAAGCGAACAGGCGCGGCGATGGCAGCGCGACAACCCCCGGAGTGTATCACGGCCGGGGTTTTCCGAGCAAGTCCTGGCGTCGGGCTGCGGTTCGAGCGCGGGATTGCTCGCGGCGCCACGCGGCGATCTTGGCATGATCTCCCGAAAGCAGCACTGCCGGGACCTCTACCCCGCGAAAGATCGCCGGCCGAGTGTAGCTGGGATAGTCCAGGAGGCCGTTCGCAAACGACTCGTCAGCGGCAGATGCGGGATCGATCACCCCCGGCGCCAAGCGGGCGGTGGCGTCCATGATCGCGAGCGCAGCCAGCTCGCCGCCGGTCAGCACGAAATCGCCAACCGAGTACTCTTCGATGGGGTATAGCTCGGTCAGACGCTCGTCGATGCCTTCGTAGTGACCGCAAACTAAGATCAGGCGGTCGCGCTCCCCCAAACGCTTGGCCTGCGCGTGCGTGAAGGGCCTGCCGGCAGGTGAGGGCGCGACGATCGCATGCCGCTCGCCGGCCGTGGCTTGCGAGAGGATCGCATCGAGCGCGCGCGCGACGGGCTCGATCCGCAGCACCATGCCGGCGCCGCCTCCGTAAGGGACGTCGTCGGCGCGTTCGCTGCCTTGCAACGCGTCGAGTAAGTGATGATAGCGGATCGCGATCGATCCGGCTTCCACCGCGCGGCCGAGGATCGAGAGGCCGACAAAGGGCGCGAAAACTTCCGGAAAGAGCGTGACGACGTCGATCGTGAGCATGTATTCGAAGACGGTGTTCTTGGATTTGGAGGGGCGGCCCCGCCGGAAGCCAAGGGGCGTACCAGCATGAACGATACTTCCGAACAGATTTTCGTATCGGACGATGTTTTGGTGTTGATGCGCAACGCGGCGCGACTGGCCGGCGAATTGCGCGAGCCGTTCATCACGTTGCGCACGCTCTTGCTCGCGCTGCTGGAAGAACCGGCGATCGGTGCCGTTCTTGCACCGGTCGTCGATCGTACGGCTCTCGAGAATTATCAAGTGCCCGAAGACGCGGTAACACGGATGGTTGCATCGCGCGTTCCCGAGCCGACGATGGGCAGTGGCGAAAAGGCGGCGCTTTTGCGCTTCAACACGCTGGCGTTCAAGGTGCCGGACGGAAGCAGGAGCGTGTGGCTTAGCCGCGAGGCACACTCCGCGTGGCACGAAGCCGCTCGGCGCGTCGATGAAGGCGAGCACTTTTTTCCCAAACACGTTGCCCTAGGCATCGCGGCAGACGCAGTTCGGACGCCGGGCATACTCACGCAGCTCGGCATTTCGCCGGGCGACGTTACGTACGCGCTGCGCAGCGTTTAGGTATTACGTTTTCGTCGTTTCGACGGCGGTTAGTTCTTCGAGATATTCGAAGAGCTGCGGAAGCGTAATCTTCTCGAGTGCGGTTTGCGCCTTGATGTGGTCGGCGTCTTCGCCTTCGTCGCGAATGTAGCAGCGCGTCTCGACACCATTCTCGCTTTCGCTGATGAACGAAACGGCGAATCCGCGGCCCGGCATCTCGTCGTAGATGCGCATCGTTTGCGGGTTGAGAATTTCGATCGAGTGTGCTGCGTTGTTCGCGTCGAAAATCAGAATCTTGAGGTGCTCGTAGTTGGTGACCTCAATCGAGCCGACCACGAAGACGTTTTTCGCGGAGAAAAATTCGTGCCCGCGCTTGCTGCGGCTAGAGACTTCGTAGAAGACTCGGTGGGCCACAAAGCGGCTTAGGATTTTGCGAAGGGTCGCCAGCGAAGCGAGCGTTTCTGTACGGTTGCCTCGCGTGTAGATGATCTTCACGGCGGACCAGGCTGCTTGTACAGCTCCGGCAGGACTTCCTGCCCGGGTAAGAGGGCCGAACGGGACGAAGACCGCTGGGCGATGTTCTCCGTCCCCGATATTATGGTCGTCTCTGTGCTGGCGCTCTTGCTTTTCGGCCCCGACCAGCTGCCGAAGATGATGCGTCAGGCCGGTCGCTTAATGCGCGAGATCCAAAACACGTCACACTCGTTCATTGCCGAAATGGAGCGCGCTGCGGACGTCAACGAGCCAACCCCTCCACCGGCCGAGCATCGCTCAACCGACGAGCCGGGAGCGAACTAGATATTGAAGTTCTGCCGCAGTTCCGTGATGCGTTGCGCGACGACCGTGCGCACTTGTGAATGCAGGCGCTCTTTTTGCTCGTCGGGCAAACGCCGGTAGACCATGTAACCGGCAGCGGAGACCAGACCGCCGAGAAGCCCGATCAGAAGGGCTTTGCCGACTTCGTTGTCACCCTCGTTGGCCTTTTGCTCGTTGCCGAAGGCACCCTGGTACCCGTTACCGGCCGTATTGGCTTCCGACCACTGCTGTCCGGGCGGCGTCGTGCGAAACGAATCAGACATGAGTCCTCCTTCGGTATCCGGCCTATGTTACCCGGTTTGAACGGCGCGGGTTACGCGAACGTGGGCCGGATACTGGCGAGCGATTTGTTCTACCGCTAGTTCGGCAGTTGCGACGATCGCTGCGGCGCCGGCATCGTCGCGCGTGTGTTCTGGCAGCGTAACATCCAAGTGCCCGCCGCGCATATCTACCGCTACCGGGATTTTGGCGTACTGCTCCAAACCCGCGCGCGCGGCTTGCAGAACCGCTGAGACTGCCGCGCACACGAGCGAGTATTCGTCGGAGCTACTCTGCGGTATCTCGACGTGTCCGGATGCAAAAAACCGGGACAGCCGTTCGCGGCCGTCCCGGTAGAAGACTACGTCAACCATAGGGCCTACGTTTTAGAGGCTGATCTTCGTAATTTTGACTTCGGCGAAGCGTTGGCGATGGCCGTTGAGCTTGCGCACGCGTTTCTTCGGTTTGTAGCGGAAAACAAGTATTTTCTTGTCCTTCGCCTGGCGCAAAACGGTCCCGGTGACCGTTGCGCCTTGCAGCGTCGGCGCCCCGACCTTTACGTCGTCGCCGCTGCTCGCGAGCACGACCTGGTCGAAAGTGACGTCGGCACCCGCCTCGAGATCAACGAGGTCGGTACGAATGATATCGCCTTCCGCGACGCGCACTTGCTTGCCGCCGGTCTGGATGATCGCGTACATAACTGACACACAGTATCAGGCGCCCAAGTTCGTGTCAACGGCCTTCTTCGGGCCTATGGTTGGAGCGTTAGGCGATCGCGGGCGACGCGATCGACCGCAGCCGTGGAGTAGGGCAAGACAAGCAGCCGTCCTGCAACCCATGCGGCGGCTTCGTCGGTGTAGTGTCCCGAGCCGGGACGGCCGGATTCGCCTTGTGGCAACGTGATGCCGCCGGCGTCCCAGTTGCCCACGTCCCAAACCGCGCGGAAACTCTGCGAGAAGTCGACGTTTTGCACGTGCACCGTGTACGCATCGCCGTTCCCCGCGAAACGCGAACCATTCAGGAATCCAAATCCCAGCGCGGCGAGTGGATGATGTACCACGACCGCGCCAGCGTCGCCCCAGGGCTGTGGCGAAGGGTCTGCAGCTGCAGCCAGTGCTGCGATCGCCGAGGGCTTTGCGCGCGCCGCGAGCATAGCCGGTATCATGCCGTGAAATTGGCGAACCAGCGCGAGCCGCAGGTGATAGACGGCGGTAGCGTCATCCGAGCCGGGCGTGAACTCGCCGTCCCAGTCTCTGAGCGACGGCACGTACGAGGCGAGCTGACGTTCGCAGACCGAAAGCGTGTCCATTTGCATCGCGGCGAAATACGCTGCGTCATACGTTGTGCGCGCGCGCAGAAGCTGGGCGACACGAAAGGCGCGGCACGGCGGGGCAAATGCGGCGGTCAAGCGCAGCGGATAATCCGGGCCGTACATCTTGTTGTTCGACGTCCATACGATCCCCTCGCGCGAAGCTGCGACGGCCGGAAGCCGATCGAAGGGAACGTCCGGATAAGGTACGGTGAGATCGGAAGCTGAGTGAATCCCGCTTCCCCATATCGGATCGTCGGGAATATCTCCCGCCAGTTGATAGGCGACGCTGCCGCTCGTGTCGGCGATCTCGAAGTTCTGCGTTGGGCCGGGATAGAGGCGCAGCGCAGCGATTGCGCCGGCGATGTCGTTAGCGCGGGCGAGCAGATCGAACGTCGGGACCGGCGATAGCGGATCGTCGTATGCGCTCCAGCGCACCAACACGAACTGTTTTTTCCCTAGGACCTGCACCGCCGTTCCGAATTCGTGCTGCGCGCGATAATAACGGTGCGTCGCGTCGCGGCCGAAGCGAACGTGAAACGTTTCGGTTTTCCAAGCCGACTGGTCGAGCGACTTCGGCGAATGGAAAACCGAAAGCGCCGTGACCGTTCCGTTGGTTGCGCCCCACGCGATGTTGTCGTTGTGTCCGAGCGTAACGCCCGGCGTGCCAGCCAAAGCCGCACCCGCGACGTGATATCCCGGCGCCGAGAGATCGACGAGATACCATACGCCCGGAATGCCCAAGCGCAAGTGCGGATCGTTTGCTAAGAGCGCGCGGCCCGTGGCAGTGTGCGCTGCGCCCGCGGCCCATTCGTTGCTGCCGGCCGGCGGACGCTGATCGAGCAGCGTTCGCACGAGCCCCGCGCGGGCTGCGGCTCCGCTGCACTGCGGTGTGGGCGTAGCTAATGTAAGTCCGTCCATCACTGGTGCATCGAAGCAGGGATCGGAAATCGGCACGCTTTTTCCGACGCGCGACGCAACATCGTTCCAATCGTCGGTCAAATCCAGGACGGTAGCAAAGCCTACAGCAAGCGAGTCCTGCGGTTGCCACGGTTCGAATTGGTAACCAAGAATTCGGAATTCGACTGGCGTCGATTCGTGCCTCGCCGCCGCGTTAACGCCTTCCGCGAAAGCTTGCATCACGGCCTTGCCGTGCGCGTCCAATCGGTTCCACTGCTTTGCGACGATCGCACGCACCGGAACGATTCGTGCTTTCTCGTCGCTCGGCAGCGCAGGACCGCCGAGAATCTCCGCCAGCTCGCCATATACGAACCGGCGCAAGAGATCGAGCTGAAATAAGCGATCTTGTCCTTCGACGTATCCTTCGGCAAAGAAGACGTCATGTTCGTTGCGGGCGCGAATATGCGGGACGCCGCGATTATCCCGCAGGATGTCCACGGGCGCGCTCACGCCCAGCCCTGTAATTACTCCGTCAACCTTGGCAGTCGCGTGCAACCCGGCAACGACGTTGCCCGCGTACACGATCGCGAGAAGGACGAGCGTTACGACCAGACCGCCGATCGCGCGCAGCAGTACGCGAGTCACAGCTCTATGAAGAGCTCGCCGTGCTCCTCGCGCACGGGAAAGGTCATCAGGGGCATGACCGCCGGAAGCGTGGGTGCTCCGGTTCGCACATCAAACGTCGCGCCGTGCCGCGGACAAACCACGCACAGACCCTCGAGCGTTCCTTGATCGAGCTGCCCTCCATCGTGCGTGCAGACATCTTCGACGGCGTAAAACGAACCATCAACGTTACAAACCAGTATCTCGGTCCCGTCGACGGAAAATGGTTTGGCCGTGCCGGGCGGGATCTCTTTTGCCGCAGCGACGCGTCGTTCCATTACTGACCGACTTTGTGGCAAGGAGCGAGGTTCCCTGGATCGCCGAGCGCAACGATGTGAAAAGCGAAGCCTGGGCCGATCGCAACGTTTCGGCCGTTGCGCACTTCGTTGACCGCCGTACGAACTAATCCGGGCACCGGCAAGAAGTTCGTTGCCCGTTCGGTCAACGTCGCGGCCGGAGCCCAGATCGACGTATCGCGCGGATCCGCCATCACTTGGAATACTTGACCGTTGTAGAGGAGTTCGCGGATCTCCAGTACGAGCGATCCGTTACGGTCGTGATTGCTTGCGGCGGCTACTTCCCGCACCAGGCCGTAGCCGATCGTTCCACTTGGAACCAGCACTCCGTCGATGCGGGCCGTCACCGTCGTTTTGAATCGGAACGCCATTCCCGGAAAGGCTTTTGCGGAATCAACGGTGTCAACCATCGTCGCGGGAATCGCGACGATGCACATCGTCACCCAGGAGCGTGCCGGAGCGGCACAAGCGAACCAGGCAAACGATACCGCAAGTACGGCACGCCGTAACATGCATCACGAGCTTCCCCGGTTAGCCGACGGCGCCTTCCATCTCCATCTTGACCAGACGGTTCAATTCGACGGCATATTCCATCGGCAGTTCCTTGACGAAGAAGTCGAAGAAGCCGTTGACGATCATCGCGGTTGCGTCGCCTTCCGACAGACCGCGCGACATCGCATAAAAGAGCTGATCCTCGCCAATCTTCGACACGCTTGCTTCGTGCTCGACGGTCGAACGCTGTTCGTGTATCTTCATCGTCGGCTTGGTGTCGCTCGCCGATTGCGGATCCATGATGAGCGCATCGCACCTCACGCGGGTTTTCGCTCCGACCGCACCCGGGAAGATCTCCACGAGCCCGCGATAGGTCGTCTTGCCGCCGTGCGCGCTCACGCTTTTGTTCGTCACAACCGACGTCGTGTTCGGCGCCGCGTGAATCACCTTCGCACCGGCATCTTGGTGCTGTCCCTCGCCGGCAAATGCCATCGAAAGAATCTCGCCGCGAGCGCCTTCGCCCATCAGGTAAATCGACGGATACTTCATCGTCAGCTTGGAGCCGATATTTCCGTCGACCCACTCAACCGTCGCATTCTTCTGCGCGATCGCGCGCTTGGTCACGAGATTGTAGATGTTCCGGTACCAGTTCTGAATCGTGGTGTACCGGATCGAGGCGCCCTCGTGCGCGACGAGCTCAACGACCGCACTGTGCAGCGATGACGTCGAGAACTTCGGCGCGGTGCAGCCCTCGATGTAATGCACTTTCGCGCCTTTGTCGGCGATGATCAGGGTGCGCTCGAACTGGCCCATGTTCTCTGCGTTGATACGGAAGTAGGCTTGCAGCGGCATCTTGACTTCGACGTTTGGGGGCACGTAGACGAACGAACCGCCCGACCACACCGCCGAGTTGAGCGCGGAAAACTTGTTGTCCGCCGCCGGAATCACGGTCGAGAGGTATTGCCGGACGATGTCCGGATACTGCTTGACCGCCGTGTCCATGTCACAGAAGAAGACGCCTTGCGCTTCGAGTTCTTTGCTGATGTTGTGATAGACGACTTCGGACTCGTATTGCGCCGAAACGCCGGAGAGAAACTTCCGCTCGGCCTCCGGAATGCCCAAACGGTCGAACGTGCGCTTGATGTCGTCGGGAACGTCGTCCCACGAACGCTCGGTCTTGTCGGTCGACTTCACGAAGTAGTAAATGTTGTCGAAGTCGATCTGCGAGAGGAGCTCGGTATCTCCCCATGTCGGCATCGGCTTGCTAATGAAAATCTCATAGGCCTTGAGACGGAAATCGCGCATCCACTCCGGCTCGTTCTTCATCGCGCTGATGCGCGCGACGATTTCGCGCGTCAGGCCCCTGTCGGACTTGAAAACGTAGTTTTCCGGGTCGTGAAATCCGTGGCGATAATCCTCGGATACAGGCAGCTGAGTCTGCGTCGTCATGGCTCTCTGAGGGTACCCCCAGCCCTAGGCTTAGTCAAGATAGTTAAGTCCGATCTTCACTATTTAGCAGGGGCGCGCCTCTGGCACGCCTACCTTTCGTGTCATCCTAGCGCAGGCGCCCGTCGACTAGCGCTCGGGATAAACTCGGCGCCGAAGTCGAAGGACGGCACATTAAGAACTTCTGGTCGCGAAGGGGGTTTACAGGGGGGTCTGCAGGGGCTATTATGTTCGCCGGACCTGGGGTCAAACGCGGCCGCGCAAGCATGCGGCAGGCAGGTCTACGGTTGGGGTGGGCGCGCCCTTTTCGCGCCATCGCGACGAGTCGCCCGTGCACCGAAAAGCGCCGGCAAGAGCTCGCCGATAGGTCGGGGACGTGACTGCACTGCAGGCGCCAGCCGACGAAGTCCGGAGGTGGGATCCCCCCGAGGGTCAAGGAGAGCGGAAAATTGAAGGCACTCGGTACGCACATTGTGTGTGAGTTGTCGGGCTGCGACGGCGCCGCGCTCACCGACGTCGATGCGGTCCGCGAGATGATGATCGGAGCGGCTAAAGCATCGCGAGCGACAGTAATGGAAGTCGCATTTCATCGGTTCGAGCCACAGGGCGTTTCCGGCGTGGTAGTTCTCGCCGAATCGCACCTCTCGATCCACACCTGGCCCGAAACCGGCTATGCCGCAATGGATTTCTACACGTGCGGCGACCATACCGATCCTTGGCTTGCGTGCGAGTTTGCAGCCAAGGCACTCAGCGCCAAGACAATGCTCACAACCGAAGTGAAGCGAGGTATAGCTCAAGCCGGCGGTGCGTTCACGCACGTCGTGACGCGCGACCACGAGACGACCGCCCTCTCCGCATAAAGCGCCTTTCGAACTACGAGGCTATGCAAGCAGACTATCGCCCGCACGGTAGTCTGCTTCATTATTTCAAGCCCTCAGACGTTAAGGTTGCGTTTGGCCCCTTTTGTCGCAAACGATAGCAGACGATGGTCAATAGAGGTGCTCATTGCCCATGCAACGTTTGACCGTCGTTCTCTCTTCTGTTTTTGCCGCCCTTACGTTGGCGGTCGCTGCCGGCTGCGCCCAGAGTAGCATCCCGGCGCTCAACCCACCCTCGATCGCCTCGACGATCCGGCCCAGTGCCTCGCCATCGGCTAGCCCCAGCGCGTCGCCCTCGGCCAAGCCCACGGCATCAGCGTCGGCATCGCCGAGCCCGACCTCGAGTCCGCGCCCAAGCGCGAGTCCGAGCCCAAGCGCGAGTCCGAGCCCAAGCGCGAGTCCGAGCCCAGCGCCCACGCCCGAATACATATTCCCGGCTCCCACGGAAACGATGCGATCGTCGAATCCGACGGTCACGATCACCTATTCAACGGTGACTGTTACCGCTGCGTTCTCGGCCGCCACGTCGGGCAGCGGCACGCTCGACTTCAATCTCGGCTTCAACAACAGTGACATCACGCCGACTATCTCGCCAGCCGATAACGCATCCTCCGATACACCGCTCGTCTACGTATCGATCTTCAACCCCGGATCCGCGATCGTGTTCGGGACGCAGACACCCAACCTTACCCTCACCGATAGCGCGGGCTTCTCAAAGGGAGCGACAACGTGCGAGTTCGACATCTACAGCAACAACGGCGGTTCCGGCCAAACCTGGAATCCGGTTAACACGGGTACGATCTCGGGCGACACTGTCACGATCGCACCGGTATCGGCTGGAGGATCGGGGGTTCAGATCCAAACGGGGCAGACGATCGGCGCGTTCGCCTGCAACTAGTTCCTCGGCAATAGCGCGAGAAAAAGGGCGCTCCCGCGGGGGCGCCCGTTTCTTTTCGCGAAGCTGCCTGCCCGCTATGCCCAAGACCGAACATTGGCAATGGTACGTCGAAGAATTCGCGCCCACCGAGGCTCACCATCATGCCATCGACGCGATCTACTATGCCGGGCGTTCCGATTTTCAGCAAGTCGCCGTTATATCGACGCCGGTGTTCGGCAAGATGCTGATCCTCGACGGCGACACGCAAAGTTCGCAAGGTGACGAGAAGATCTATCACGAGTCGCTCGTGCATCCGGCCATGGCCGCCGCCGGCGATCGCAGCCATGTCCTCATTCTTGGCGGCGGCGAGGGCGCGACGCTGCGCGAAGTGTTGCGCCATCCCGGCGTGAAGCGCTGCACGATGGTCGACATCGACGGCTTGGTCGTCGATCTCTCGAAGAAGTACTTGCCTGAGTGGTCCCACGGAGCGTTCGAGGAGCCGCGCGCGAACGTCGTGATCGGCGATGCGCTCGCGTACATGCGCGAGCACGACGAACGCTATGGCGTGATCATCTCCGATCTAACCGAACCACTGGAAGATTCACCCAGCAACATCCTATTTAATGAAGACGTCTTTCGATTGATCAAGTCAAGGCTTGCGCCGGGCGGGGTCTACGTTTTGCAAGCAAGCACGGCCGCATTTTGGAACTACTCGCTGCATTGCAAGATGGCCCGAACGCTGCGCCGTCATTACCGGCACGTCACCTCGTTCTTCCACTACGTGCCGGCGTTCGATACGGACTGGGCCTTTCTCGCGTGCAGCGACCAGGCAGACCTCGCCGGCCTCGACCCGGCAGTAGTCGACGGATATTGCGCGCAGTTGAGAGGCGAGAATTTCTTCTACGATGGTCAGACCCACCGGCGTCTTTTCTCGCTGCCCCTCTACCTGCGCCGCGCGCTCGCTGCCGATGGTCCGGTGTTTTAGGTATCGATGAATACGGATTTCGCTTCGGCTCCGCATCGCTGGGAGAAAGAGAAGTCGCATTTCGTTGCGCTGCTCGATCTCAAGCTGGAAAAGGTGGAGCACGGCAGAGCCGTGATGCGCATGCCGTTTCGTCCGGAGGTCGCCAACGGCGCGGGGGCTGTACATGGCGGGGCAATCGTCAGCCTGTGCGATACGGTTTTCTATGTTGCGCTGGCCTCGATTTACGGACGCGATCAGGATACGGTGACCGTTTCGCTGCAATGTAATTTCCTTGCGCCGGCGCTGCCGCCGCACGATCTGATTGCCGACGCGAGAGTACTGCGCCCGGGGCGGCGGATTTGCTACGGCGAGGTATCTGTCACAAGCGGCGGCAAGCTGGTTGCGCACGCGACGCTGAACTTCCTCAACAGCTACCCCGAAGAGGCGCCCAAGAAATGAGCACACCAATCAGTCTGCGGCGCACGGCGCTTCATGCGGAGCACGGCAAGCGCGGCGCGCGCCTCGTTCCGTTCGCCGGGTTCGAGATGCCGGTGCAATACTCGAGTATTCTCAAGGAGCACGACGCGGTTCGAGAGCGCGCCGGACTCTTCGATCTCTCACACATGGCGCAGTTCATGTTGAAAGGCGCGAACGTCGCCTCGTGGGCCGAAACGCTCACGATTAATGCGGTTGAGTCTATGAAGCCGATGCAAGCGCGCTACAACATTTTTTGCAATGCGCGCGGCGGTGCCCACGACGATACGATCTTCTATCGTTTGAACGGGCGATGGCTGCTGGTCGTCAATGGTGCGAACGCCGAGAAGATGTGGCACCATTTGCAGGCCAACGTCGCCGAGAACGTTCGTCTCGAAAATCTGCATGGTGACGGCGCCTTGATTGCACTGCAGGGGCCCAAATCGGAGTTGATGCTGCAGCCGCACGTCGACGTCGACCTCTCGAAGCTCAAATACTATTTCTGCGACGAAGGAACGGTGTACGGCCGTCCTGCGATCATCGCTCGCACGGGTTACACGGGTGAGGATGGCTTCGAGCTGTTCGTTTTCGGCGAGCACGCTGCGGAGGTCTGGAACGGATTGCTGAGCGATCACGAGGCCGATGGACTCGAACCGTGCGGCCTGGGGGCTCGAGACGTGCTAAGGCTGGAGGCCGGCATGCCGCTGTACGGCCACGAATTGACCGAGGAGATCACGCCGGTGCAGGCCGGATTGCAGTGGGCGCTCAAAGCCAGCAAGCCTGAGTTCATCGGACGCAATGCGCTCATCGAGCAATTGGAGCGCGACGAATATCCGCGGATCGCGGGTTTGATCATGAAGGGCCGCGCACCGGCGCGCGAGGGTTATCCCGTGTATCATAACGGCGCACCGGCAGGCGAGGTGCGCAGCGGTTCGATCGCTCCATCGGTCGGCGGTCGCAACATTGCGACCGCGTTGCTCGACAAAGCGGCCGCAATCGTCGGCACGAGCGTCGAAGTCGAGATCCGTGGCACGCGGCACGAAGCGACCGTCGTTGCACTACCTTTCTATAAACGTACGAAGTAAGGAGTATTTCAAGCGTGGCGCAGCCCGAAAATCTGCTGTACAGCAAAGAACACGAGTGGGTAAAGGTCGACGGAGACATGGCGACGATCGGGATCACCGACTACGCGCAGAGCTCGCTGGGTGACATCGTGTATGTTGAATTGCCGCGTGTCGGCAAGCAGATCGAGCAATTCGGCAACATCGGCGTGGTCGAATCCGTCAAGGCCGTCTCCGACTTGTTCACGCCGGTCAGTGGCGAAGTGCTCGAAGTCAACGCAGCGCTCGAGGGCGATCCGGCAGCGGTCAATCGCGATCCATACGGCGCGGGCTGGCTATTCAAAGTAAAGATTAAAGACGCGGATGAGAGAAGCAACCTGCTCTCCGCAAGCGACTACGAGAAAATAGCACACGATTAGCGAAATAACTGATATAGATGTATACACCGCATACAGAGGCCGACGTCCGCGCGATGCTGGATGCGATCGGCGTCGGATCGCTTGAAGAATTGCTCGAAGTTCCCGATGTCGTGGCTTTGAAGGCCCCGCTCGATGTCGTTCCCGCGTTGCCCGAATACCAGATAGCCCGTCGCTTCGAGCACTTCGCTGCCAAAAATAGCGGCGTCGATTACGCTTCGTTCTTGGGAGCCGGTTCGTACCGGCACTACGCGCCCCCGGCAATTGCCGCGCTTGCAATGCGGGGCGAGTTTCTGACCGCATATACGCCGTATCAGGCTGAGGTTTCGCAAGGATATCTTCAGGCGATCTACGAGTGGCAGACTTACATCTGCTTGCTCACCGGAATGGACATCGCCAATGCCTCCGTATACGACGGTGCGACGGCTCTGGCCGAGGGCGCAATCATGGCGCTCAATGCCAACGGACGAAAGAAGCTGCTCGTTTCGCGTGCGATCCATCCCAACTATCGCGCGGTGCTCAAGACGTACTGCGACGGTCTTGACGTGCAGATCGACGAAGTCGCGATTACTGCAGAAGGAACGACCGATTTGGGCGCGCTGGCAGGCGCCGTAGCCTCGAAGGAATACGCTGCGGCCGTGCTGCAGTCGCCGAACTTTTTCGGCAACGTGGATGCGCTCTCGAATGCCGCCTTCGACGCCGTGAGCGCAAGCGAGACCGTGCCGGTTGCCGTGGTTGCCGAAGCGATTTCGCTCGGCGCGCTGGCGCCGCCGTCAACATGGGGCGCGCAGATCGTCGCGGGTGAGGCACAGAGCTTCGGCGTCGCAATGGCGTACGGCGGTCCGTATGCGGGCTTCATCGCCTCGACCAAGGAGCACTTGCGCCGTATCCCGGGGCGTTTAGTCGGTAAATCCCTCGACGCGAAAGGACGCATCGCGTACGTCTTAACGCTGCAAGCGCGCGAACAGCACATTCGACGCGAACGAGCGACCTCGAATATCTGCACGAATCAAGCCCACTGCGCGCTCATCGCTACGATGTATCTCGCCCTGGTGGGCAAGACCGGTCTGCGCGACGTAGCCGCGCTCAACCTCGAGCGCGCCCGCGAGCTTGCAACTGCCACCTCTAGCCTCGACGGCGTCGATCTGAAATTCTCCGCTCCGTTCTTCAATGAAGTCGTCGTCGACGTGCACCAGCCGGCGGGCAACGTACTTGCGGAACTACGCAAACGCAGGATCTTGGGAGGCGTCGATCTCGGGCGCTGGTATCCCGAGCTTTCTTCGTGCATTCTTATGAACGCAACTGAGCTCACCACCACCGGCGAGATCCAAACGCTCGCAAACGCCTTGGGAGACATCGTTCGTGTCCACGCAAACGTCTGACGCGACATCGCCCCTGATCTTCGATCTCGGGCAAGACGGGCGCGCCACCCGGTACGTTGAGGCGGGCAAGCCGCTCGATCAATTCCTCCCTGACAATGTTTTGCGCAGAGATCTGCCTCTGCCCGACAACAGCGAGCTAGACGTGGTCCGGCACTTCACGAATCTCTCGCATCGGACGTTCGGAATCGACTTGGGATTCTATCCGCTCGGGTCGTGCACGATGAAGTACAACCCGCGCGTCAACGATGCGATGGCCGGCAAGCGCGAATTCGCACAGTTGCATCCGTACACACCCGACGACCTCGCGCAGGGTGCATTGCAGGTGATGTACGAACTCGAGCGCTCGCTCGCGTCGTTGTTCGGCATGGCGGCGTTCTCGCTCAATCCTGCGGCTGGGGCGCACGCGGAACTGGCAGCATTGCTGATCGCGAAGAAGTATTTCAAGGATCGCGCTCAGACCGCGCGCGACAAAGTGATCGTCCCGGATACGGCGCACGGTACGAACCCGGCGTCCGCCGCGATGTGCGGTTTCAAGGTAATCTCTCTGCCGAGCGACGAGCGCGGCCGAGTGAGTGTAGCCGAAATCGAAAAAGTTCTTGGCCCCGATACGGCTGTGTGCATGATGACCAATCCGAACACGCTGGGTCTGTTCGAAGATCACATCCATGAAATCGCTGCGGCGGTACATGATGCGGGTGGCCTGATGTACTACGACGGGGCCAACGCCAACGCGATTATGGGCAACGTGCGGCCGGGTGACATGGGCTTCGATCTCATGCATCTCAACACGCACAAGACCTTCACGATTCCGCATGGCGGCGGAGGCGCCGGCCACGGACCGGTCGGCGTGGCGGCGCATCTGGTCGACTATCTGCCCACGCCGGTCGTGCGCGCAACACGCAAGGCCGACGGCGATCCGACGGCTGCACCGTCGGATCAATTCGTGTTCTCGCTCGATTTCGATGTTCGAAGCTCGATCGGTCCGATGCGTTCTTTCTGGTCGAATTTTGCGCACGCCGTTCGGGCGCTTGCATATATCTACGCAAACGGTGCGGAAGGGTTGACGCGCGTGTCCCAACTGGCCGTGCTCAACGCGAATTACATTCGGGTCAAGGTTGCAGAATTTCTCGAGACCCCGTATCCGGAGATATGCCGCCACGAATTCGTCGCCTCCGCGCAGGAATTGAAAAAGGAAACGGGCGTGAAAGCGCTCGACATCGCAAAAGCATTGCTCGACCACGGCATGATGGCGCCCACGATGTACTTCCCGCTGATCGTTCCGGAATGCTTGATGATCGAGCCGACCGAAACCGAATCAAAGGAAACCCTCGACAACTTTGTTGCGGTGTTGCGCGAAATCGTCGAGACCGCAAAACGCAATCCGGCCTCGCTAGCCGCTGCACCGGTCACGACGGTCGTCGGTCGCGTCGACGAAACTCGTGCAGCAAGGCACCCCGACTTGCGCTGGGAACCCAGCGCTATGTCGGTGTCATCCTGACAACCCTCTCGAAAGAAGTCGAAGGGTGTGCGCATGGCTTTTGGCGATCCTGCTTTGGCAACCGGCGGGGCTTCGCGCACCGGCCGTTGCCGCAGCAGCGATCGTCTCGTCGATCCTTTCGGGACGCGGTGGTGATGCCGCGCAACTCGAGCAAGGCGTTGAGACAATTCATGTAACCGCGCGGGATGGTGCGTACGATGCGACCGTGCACATGCGCGGCGGCGACTATCGCATCGACGTCGTGCTAGACGGTGCGGATTATGCTTTCGGCCGAAGCGCGGATCTACGCTGGCGCCGCACGCCAAGCGGCAGCGTTCGCATCGTACGCAGCGATGTGCAGGGTGACGTGCTCGACCGCTGGCCGCGCAGCGTCTTCGGCCTCGATCTCGCCGCATGCGACTCGGCGGGCAGCGCGACGCTTAGCGGGGCGCAACTCTGGGTGCTCGCGTGTCGCACGGGTGGGGATCCGGCGCTTTTCTACTACGTCGATCCGGCAAATGGGCGGGTGCTGCGCGAAGTTTCGCGCGAGGGGTCCCGCGTCGTCACCTATGATTTTGATGATTTCAGAAGCACAGGATCTTGGACGCAGCCATACCATTGGAGAATAAGCGGCGCCGACGGTGCTGCCGACGTTACGGTTACGAGCGTGAAGCCACGGGCTGCGCCGGACGATGCAATGGAAATCCCCGCATCGATCGCCGATCAATTCAAACTGCCCGCCGGTGGAACCAGCCTGATCCCCGCGCACTTTGCGCATTGGATCGAGGTGCCGGTCGAGATCGACGGTCAAAAGCGAACGTTCATTATCGACACCGGCACTACCCAGACGATCATCGACATCGGGGAAGCTGCGCGGCTGGGTCTGAACCCGAAGTTTGGTCACGCGATCGTTCCACAACTGCGCGTCGGCGATGCAATCGCTAAACGCCTACCGGTCGAGGCGATCGACCTTTTTGGCGGCCGTACCGAAGGAATTCTCGGAAACGAATTCTTCACCGGGCACATCGTGCACATTGACTACGCTCGTGGGCGCGTCGAACTGATCTCCCACGCCCTCTTTGAGCCGCCCAAAGATGCGCAAAGAATCGAAGTCGATTATCGAGAGGGTCTTCCGATAACGGCCGCGATCGCCGCCGGGACGCAGGGCGAGCGATTCGCTCTCGACACGGGTTCTTACTGGATCATGATATCGCGTTCGTTTCTCGAACGATCGCGCCTTTTGCCGACGGCAATTCCTGGATTTGATTCCCGCACAGTGAGTTTTCTCGAAGGCCCCGTTCTCTCGCGCCTGGAGGTCATTCCATCCTTTACGTTCGCGGGTTATCGGTTTGATTCTCCCAATGCAGAAATAGAACAGGCAAGCGCGGACAATACCGACTTCCCCCTTGACGGCATAATCGGTGCGAACGTGCTATCGGTATTCGACCTGTGGTTCGATTACGACGACGGTGTTCTCTGGGCAAGATAAATCGACGAATCGCGCAGGAGACGATTGGCGTTGTCGTGCAATACGGCGCGCAGCGTTGCGGGACTCAGTCCCAGAGATTCGATTCCGCGGCGTTCGCCGTCATAGGCCAGACGGATATTCGGGAAATCCGTTCCGTAAAGAACACGATCGGCATGCCGTTCGATTGCGGCGACATCTATCGTGACGTGATTCTTGTTGGCCTCCATGGGTGAGCCTTGCGCCAGCACCATCGTAGTGTCCAAATGCAGGTTGTGCCGGCGCTGCATCAGGTCGAAATAGCCGCTCGTATCCGGTACGCCGAAGTGCGCGACGACTACATTCATCGCCGGATATCGTTCGAGAACACGGTCGACGCGAGCCAGGCCTTCACGCTTTGGGAAGGCCCAGGGAATCGGCCCCACGTGCACCAGCAGAAAACCATTGCGCGCTTCGAGTTCACGGTAGACCGGATCGAAACGCTCGTCGTCGCAGGCGAGGCGCTGCACGTCCTCATGGAGTTTGAGCCCGACGCAGCCGTCGTTTAGAGCTGCGCGCAGATAGTCGACATAGTCGGAATCCTCGGGATGAACGCTCGCAAGTGGAATGCCAAAGCGTCCCAAATCTCGCGACGTCTGCGCGAGCCAGGCATTCAATTCGCGCGCCATTCCAGGCCGATGGGCATAGCTGCAAAAAACAAAACGCTCGACACCGGCTTCACGCAGGGCTGCGGCGACCTCGGCCGGTTCAGTCGGTTGCCCGCGCAGATCCCATGACGTGCGGTCGGCAAACCAGCGCCGAATCGCAGCAAAAAGCCTTGGCGGGTGAAGGTGCGTGTGAATGTCGATCACGGCTCGAACCGCATGTTCTTCTGGACACGGAGCCGCCAGCAGCGGATTCGGTCGGCCCCCGCAAGGCCGCCAAGCGCTCGATTGGGCCTAAAGAGGGCAGCCCTTGTGGCAGGCTCTTCTTGGGTCCGAACGCTATAATTTAGGTAATAAGGGGGGCGCGTTCCGAGGCCCCCTTCCCTATCTCCCTCAGGGGTCCATCGACATGCGAATCAAGTATGAAGTGTCGGCCGGTGGCTTGGTCTTACGGCGCCGTGAGACTGGGATCGATGCACTCCTGATTGGACGCGGCTCGCAGCGAATCTGGACGCTACCCAAGGGTCACGTGGAATCGCGTGAGTCGAACGAGCAGGCCGCGTTGCGCGAAGTTCGCGAGGAGACAGGATGCTGGGGCGAGATCGTCACTCGTCTGAGCGAGATCTCCTACTGGTTCTACGTCGGCAAGGCCAAGCACAAGAAGAGCGTTACCTTCTTCCTGATGCGCTATGTTTCGGGTGACACGGATCATCACGATCACGAAGTCGACGAAGCGCGCTGGTTCGAGGTCAAGGCGGCGCGCAAAGCGCTCAAGTACGTGAACGAGAAGCGTTTGGTCGACATGGGCATGCAATATGTAGCCGCTAATCCCGCGCTCTTCGGCGACATTCCAACCGTCGCGCTGGCCGAACAGAAGAGCTCTTGACGCAAAGCGAAGCCCTCCACGTTCGGCTCGACGTTTTCGACGGGCCGCTCGACTTGCTCTTGAGCCTGATCAAGGAGCAACAGCTCGATATCGCGACCGTTCCGCTCGCATCGGTTGCCGACCAGTATCTGGCGTACGTGCGTACGATGGAAGACCTGGACATGGAGGTTGCTGCCGACTACCTGGTGATCGCGGCAACGCTGGTCTTTCTCAAATCGAAAGCGCTGCTGCCGCCGATTCCGCAAGAGTTCGTCGACGAGGGTGAGGAGACACCCGAGCAAGTCGAAGAGCGCCTGCGCCGCCGGCTCATTGCTTACTCGCGCTATCGCGAGCTCGGCCTGCAATTGCGGGCTCGTCAAGAGGAAGCGAGCGGCTACTATTACCGCGATCAAGGCGATCCGACCAGCGAACTGGTGCAGCACTACCGCGTCGATCCGGAGAAGCTCAAGCGCGCCTTCATCACGATGCTGCAGCAGGCGCGTCCCGAGAAGCGCGAAATCGTGCGTGAGCGCGTTTCGCTGATGGCGCAGATGGATTACATCGTGCGCAAGGTCAAGGAAGAGGGCGGAGCATCATTCTTCGCGCTCTGTCGCGAGCTCGGCATGACGCGTGAAGTCATCATCGTCACGTTTCTCGCAGTTCTCGAACTCATACGCCGCCGCCGCGTGGCGTTCGAACAAGCGGACCCGGAGGAGGACATCCGGATTCTTCCGATCACTCATCCCATCGCACAAGGCTAATCGTGGATACGCAAGAGTTGACCGATTTAGACCAAACGCTCAGCGCTGAGGCGCAGGAGTTGCACCTCGCCGCGCAAAGCGTGCAGGCTGCGATCGAAGCGTTGCTTTTCGTCGCGAGTGAGCCTCTCGAAACAAAGCGCATTGCCAAACTGACCGGAGAGGACGAGCGTGCCGTTGCGCTGGCGCTTCAGGCGCTCGAAGAGCGTTATAGCAACGGGGGAATCGTCTTGCGTCAGGTCGCCGGCGGTTATCGCTTCGCGACGTCCTCGAACGTGCGCGACGTAGTCGAGGCGTACTTATTGCCGCCGAAAACGACGCTCTCGACGCCCGCGCTCGAAGCGCTGGCGATCGTTGCTCACATGCAACCCGTTACCAAGAGCGAGATCGAGGCCATTCGCGGCGTCAACTCCGACAGCGTGGTCAGCACGCTGCTCGATCGGGGGTTGATCGCAGAAGCGGGGCGCAAGGACGTGGTCGGCCGTCCAATGACCTATAAGACGACATTGCTCTTCCTCGAGTCGTTCGGGCTGAATTCGCTCGATGATTTACCGCAGCTCGAATTGGAACCGGGCCAGCCGCTCGAATTGAATTTGATCCTGCCGCCCGCCGCAGCGGAGGAGCTCTCGTGATGACGTTCGATTCGCTGGTAAGCGAATATGATGCCGGACGTTTGGGTTACTCCAACGACGTCTACACCACGCTGGCGGGATATGGTCTTGCGCCTTCGCACGCGATTGTGGACATCGGATGCGGAACGGGCCTGGCCAGCGGACCGCTGATCGAAAATGGCTACAGCGTAACGGGCATCGACCCGTCGCAGCCAATGCTGGCGGTGGCGCAGGGCCGCTATCCGCAGGCCAAATGGGTACGCGCCAGTGCGGAGAGGCTCCCGTTCGAGGACTCGTCATTTGACGCTGCGATCAGCGCGCAGGCGCTGCACCATGCCGACCAGCGTGCTGCGCTTTCGGAGATCGTGCGCATCCTGCGTCCTGCGGGGATCACGGCTATCTGGTGGAAGGGCCTGATGAGCGACGATCCGGTAAAGCAATTGCGCGACGCAGTCACGGCCGATTTGGGCTTCGCGCCGCTCGCGAGCGCGTGGCGCGGCGGTTTCAAGGAATTCTACACGGCTGGATTTTCGCAGACGGCGATTCGCGTGATTCCTTGGAGCACGGTGACGACGCTTTCGCGTTTCATGCGGTACGAGCGCTCGCGCAAAATCGTGCGCGAAACGTTCGGGGCCGGCGCTTTCGAATATTTTGAACGTTTGGAGAGCCGCTTGCGCGAGACGCTCGGTGAGGGCGACCCGATTCTGCCGCTCTCGTATACCCATTTTCTCTACCTGGCCAAGAAGTAGATCATGCGGTTCGGCGTCCACGTGCGCGTTTCAAAAGGGTACGCTAACGCCGTCGAATACGCGCAGTCGCTCGGCTGCACCGCCATACAAATCTTCTCGAGCAATCCGCGCAGTTATCGCGTAGGTAAGCTCGATGCCCCGGCGTTGCGCGCATTTGCAACGCTGCGGCGCGAAGCCGGCATTGACGCATGCGTCATCCACACGCCTTATTTGATCAACCTTGCCAGCGAAGATCCAAAGGTGCTTAGCGGGTCGGTGGGTTTGCTGCGCGCCGATCTCGCCAGCGCGGCTGCCGGCGAGATCGCCTATGTGAACACCCATCTGGGATCGTACGGTACGCGCGACCGGCGCGAAGGATTTGCCGCGATCTGCACGGCGCTCGAAAGCGTGTTGGAAACGATTGCTGCGGGTGTTACGCTCGTGCTTGAAAACTCGGCCGGTGCGGGCAGTCTGGCGGGCGGAACGCTGGAAGAGCTTGGGGCCTTCGTTCAAACCATCGATCACCCGCAGTTGGGAGTTTGCCTGGACACTGCGCACGCGTGGGCGGCCGGGTATCGAATCGACTCGCAAGCCGGCGTCGAGCAATTCCTCTGGGAAGCCAACGAGCGGATCGGCCTAGATCGGGTGCCGATGTTCCATTTCAACGATACCGAAGTGCCGCTGGGCGCCAGCCGCGACCGCCACTGGCACATTGGCGAGGGACTCATCGGGTTCGATGGTTTTCGCGCCCTTCTCGCTCACCCGGAAATACGCGAAAAAACGGCCATTTTGGAAACACCCGGCGACGAGGCGGACGACCTGCGCAACATGCAAACGATCCTCACGATCGAACAAGGCATCTTAGGTACGGATCGGCCGAAGGCCGAACGTGAAGGATTTAGCCGGGGCTAAATCCTCTTGATCGCGCATTTTGACATCGACGCCTTTTATGCCAGCGTCGCGGTGCGCGATGATCCAAGTCTGCGCGGCAAACCAGTTGCGATTGCCGGAAGCCACCGGCGCGCGGTTGTGCTCACTGCATCCTACGAGGCTCGCCCCTACGGCGTACGTTCGGCGCTTCCGCTCTATCGCGCGCGCCAGCTTTGTCCGGATCTCGTCGTCGTGCCTCCGGTGATGCACCGCTACCGGGATATCTCGCATGAGGTCTTCGCGATCTTCGGATCGCGCGGGCATCGCGTCGAGGGCCTATCGCTCGACGAAGCATTCGTCGACCTCGGTCCGATGACAAGCAGAGAGGCTACCGCGACGACGGCGGCGATTCGTCACGATGTGCAGGAGCGAACCGGTCTGACCGTAAGCGCGGGCGTTGCCTCGGGAAAGATGATCGCAAAGATCGCGTCCGACAGTTGCAAGCCCGACGGATTGCTGGCGATCGAGCCGGGAACGGAAGCCGCGTTTCTTGCGCCACTGCCCGCCGGACGTCTGTGGGGCGTCGGACCAAAAACCGCCGCGCGCTTGCAGACCTTCGGCATCACGACGATCGGTCAGATCGCGGCGCTCGACGACGCCGGCGCGCGCGGCCTGTTCGGATCTTGGGGTCCGACGGTGCGCGACCTTGCACGGGGAATCGACGATCGCAACGTCGATCCTCATCGTGAGACGAAGTCGATCTCTTCGGAGACGACGTTCGAATACGACGTTCGGGACGAGCGCAAGCTGATCGAGGTGTTGCGCGAACAGGCCGCCGAACTCGCCGAGAAACTTGAGAGCGAAGATTGCAGCGCAGCGACCGTCGGCATCAAGATCAAGCGTGCGGATTTCCGCGTGTTCGGACGGCAGACGCATCTGGCCGAGCCGACGCGCGATCCGCGAATGATCTACCGCGCCGCAGTTCACTGCTTGCGCCGGGCACATCTCGCCGGCACGCCGGTGCGCCTGCTCGGATTGCGCGTCGCGTCACTGGCGATGGGGGAGCCCAAACAAACGAGTTTCTTCGAGACCTCAGGTCGAAACGCGTAACGCGGCGAGCGCATTTTCGACGTGGCGCTGCGGCGCGAACTGCGAGTTGAACGCGTAGAGGATCCTTCCCTCGCGCGAGATCACGAACGTCGCGCGGCCGGGAAGTATGCCGAACGTAGCGGGTACACCGAAGGCCTTCTGCGCGGCGCCGGCGGGATCGCTCATCAACCGAAACGGCAGCTTGTGCTTGCGGCGAAAGTGCGCGTGCGCTGCCGAATCGTCGGAGCTTACGCCGATCACGTCGGCGCCGGCTGCTACGAACTCGTCATAATCATCGCGAAAGCGGCATGCCTGCGCCGTGCATCCCATCGTATCGTCTTTCGGGTAGAAATATAAGACAATCGGACGATCGAGCAGCGAGGTGAGCATCACGTCGCGGTCCTGCTCGTCAACCAGCGAAACCTCGGGAATTCGATCTCCTGCGGCTAACATTGGTTTGTTCCTCCCCGCTACTTTGTCACGCAGCTGTCCCTCGTTCCTCGACTACGCTGCGCTACGTTCGGGATGACAAGGTAGCATCGTCATAACGCTTGCCGAACTCTTGTCACCCTGAGCGTAGGTGCGAAGCACCGTAGTCGAA